>Ga0302325_10000628_pt1 | contig 95308 bp, 83 predicted proteins | sample Palsa_T0_2_FD_201948 | JGI IMG/M metagenome (GOLD analysis project Ga0302325, IMG submission 201948) | Peat permafrost microbial communities from Stordalen Mire near Abisko, Sweden - Palsa_T0_2 | ecosystem: Environmental > Terrestrial > Soil > Palsa > Peat permafrost | place: Sweden: Abisko...
GGTCGGTGAGGGTCAGGGCCAGCTCGGCGAGCGCGGCTTTCGCCGCCTCGGTGAACGGCGCGTCCGCCAGCGCGCCGAGTGCCTGCCGGACTCCGCTGCCGATCATCTGCTCGCACTCGGCCAGCGCCCCCGTCTCGGCGAGCACGGCGCGGATCTCCGCCGCCTCCGCATCGTCGAGCCGCGGATCGCCAAGATGCCGCCGCAGCACGCCGGCCTGCCTTGAGTCAGCCCGGCTGGCGGCGACGGCCACGAGAACCGTGCGCTTCCCCTCCCGCAGGTCCCCGCCGACTGGCTTCCCGGTCTGCGCCGGATCGCCGAAGACTCCGAGTACGTCGTCGCGGAGCTGGAAGGCCACGCCGAGCGGGATGCCGTAGGCGGTGCAGGCAGCTGCCACCTTTCGCTCCGTTCCGGCCGTCGCTGCCATGCCGTCGGTGACAGCTCCGGCCAGCGCCGCGCCCAGCTGCAGCGGGCGCTCGACCGTGTACTTGGCCGACTTGTACGTGATGACCTTGAGGGCACTGGCCACGGTGCCGGTTCCCGCCGCCTGGCCGAGCAGGTCCAGGTACTGCCCGGCGATCATCTCGGCGCGCATCACGTCGAGTACCGGCTGGCCGCGGCGCAGCGCCGCCTCCGGCAGCCCGCTGGCCCGCAGCAGCTCGTCGGTCCAGGCCAGCAGCAGGTCGCCGATCAGGATCGCGGTGCCCGTGCCGAACGCCTCAGCGGAGCCGCGCCAGCCCGAGGCGGCGTGATGCGCCGCGAATCTGCTGTGCACCGAGGGCTGCCCCCGCCGGGTATCACTGCCGTCGATTACGTCGTCGTGCACGAGCGCGCTCCCGTGCAGCAGCTCGAGCGCCGCCGCCGCGCTCATTATCCCGGCGCCTGCGGCAGTCCCGGCGCCCGCCATGCTGGGTGCCCCGCCCGCCGCTTCGAGCCGCCCGCTCGCAGCGCCCCCTGCCAGGCCGTCCGCGCCGCTGCCAGGCAGGCAGTCCGCGCCGCCCGCCGCGCGCCAGCCCCAGTAGCAGAACGCGGCCCGTAGCCGCTTGCCGCCGGACAGCAGATCGGCTATCGCGTCCATGCTGGGCAGCAGGGCCACGTCGACGGCGGCCAGCAGCGTCCGCTGCCTGCCGAGGAAATCGGTAAGAGCGCGCCCTACCTGGTCCCGCACCTGGTCAAGGGCCGCTGCGCTGCCCGTCATCTCTGCGACAGTAGCCCCGGGCTCTCGGCCGCCGATGGCCGGCCGCCGATGGCTGGCCGCCGATGGCCGGCCGGCGCCGCCGGGCAGCTAGCCTGGGACGATGTCCCATCCTCGCCCGCCTGGCACGCCCGCCATCCGGGATCTGCTGGCAGCGGGCGACAGGTCCTACTCGTTCGAGTTCATGCCGCCAAAGACGGCGGCGGAGGAACAGCGTCTCTGGCTCGCAGTACGGCAGCTTGAGCCGCTGCGGCCCACGTTCGTGTCCGTCACCTACGGTGCGGGCGGCTCTACCCGCGACCGGACGGTGCGGATCACCGGCCGGATCGCGGCGGAGACCACGCTCACCCCGGTCGGGCATCTCACCGCGGTCGATCACTCGGTCGCCGAGTTGCGGCACGTCATCGGCTCGTACGCGGCGGTGGGAGTGCGCAACGTGCTGGCGCTGCGCGGCGACCCGCCCGGCGCGCCGGATGGTGACTGGGTACCGCACCCCGATGGCCTGCGCTACGCAGCGGAACTGGTGCGGCTGGTCAGGGAGTCCGGCGATTTCTGCGTCGGCGTGGCCGCGTTTCCCGAGGGCCATCCGCGGCGGGTCAGCATGGAATCCGACATCGCCAACCTCGTCAGCAAGTGCCGGGCGGGCGCTGATTTCGCGATCACCCAGATGTTCTTCTACCCGGAGGACTACCTGCGGATGCGCGACCGGGTGGCCGCGCTCGGCTGCGATGTGCCGATCATCGCCGGCATCATGCCCATCATCAGCGTGGCGGGTATCGAGCGCGCGGCGCTGCTGTCGGGGGCCAGGTTCCCGCCGGAACTGGCGGAGCGGCTCCGGTCCCGGGCCGACGACAAGGCCGCGGTGCGGGAGATCGGCGTCGACTACGCGACGCGCATGTCCGAGCGGCTGATCGCCGAGGGGGTGCCCGGGCTGCATTTCTACACGCTCAACGGGTCACGGGCGACCCGCGAGATCTATCAGCGGCTCGGTCTCGGCGGGGCCGGCCTTTCCCTCAGCGGCAGGGCGGCCCCCATCACCGCGTAGGGCGGCTCATTGCCGGGAAAGCTGAAGCCGGTCAGCAGGTCCGCGAAGCCCAGGCTGGCGTAGAGCCGCCGGGCGGGAGATGCCGCATCCAGCGTGGAGAGCAGGGCGGTGCGGTGCGGGCAGCCCGCGGTGAGGCTGAGCACCATGGCCCGGCCGATGCCACGGCGCTGATACTCCGGGTGCACGTGCACCTCGGCGACCTCAAAGGAGTCAGCCAGCCAGGCGGCGGCGACATGCTGCCCCGCGGCGGCCGTCAGGCCGGTGCGGACCACGTCGTGCCACCATTGCCCGCTGGCGCCGCGGAAGCCATAGGCGAACGCAATGAGCTGGCCGCCGTCGCCGTCGCCGCCGCCATCGTCGGCTGCGGTCACGGCCCGGAACTCTGCGTAGCCCGCGTGCCGCGCCATGATCGAGCGCCGTCCGGGCAGGTGCAGCGGCGGCGGCCGCATTGCCGCGCCGTAGACCGATAGCAGCGCATCGAGCTCGGCCAGGAAGCTTGCCCGGCCGACGACCCGCAGCGCGGTTGCGTTGCGCACGGCGGCCAGCGTATTCCACCGGCCCGGCTGTTTCACCGGCCAGCGTTCCTGGCACCGCGCGGGCAAGTTCGACGGGGGCCGGTGAGCGAGAATCACTGCAACGACGGGAAGCCCAGCCGCGGCCTGCCCGGCGATGCCAGGGGCGGGCGAGCCATTATCTGACCGCGGCCACGGCCTGGATGATCACGGCGTGCACGCGGTGCCACTCAGGCGACCTGAGCCCCGCCGCCAGCACGAGCCGGGTAGCGCGCGTCCTGGTCCGCGCCTTGCCGCGGCGGCCGGCCAGCAAGGTTGGCCACAGCAGCAGCGAGAACTGGTCCGCGAGCACGAGGCGACCGCCCGCCGCGAGCGCCCTGCGGCATTCGGCCAGGCCGACGCCCTGGTCCTGCCAGTGATCGAACGATGTCGCGCTGACCACCAGATCGTAGCCGCCGTCATCGACAGGGAGCCGTTCTGCAGTCCCCTGCACGAAGCGCACGCGCTCGTCGGCCGTCCGCGCCCGCGCGGCGGCGACCATCGAGGGAGCCGCGTCCACGCCGACGAACTCGTCGGCGTCAGGCAGCCTGCTGGCAAGCAGGTTAAGCAGGTAACCGGTGCCCGCGCCGACATCGAGCACCCGGCGCGGCGCGGGATCCTGGCGCAGCGCCAGGTCCGCGACGCGGCTGGAGATCTCGTGATGCATGCGGCCAAGCCAGCCGGAGTCGTACGTGGCGGCGCGCTGGTCGAACGCCCGCACATCGCGTTCATGCGGCATATCGCAAGTCTGCCACCCACCGGGGCCCGGACCCGCGCGTAGCGCCAGGCGGCATTCTGTCGGACCTGCCTTGTAACTTCGAACTCAGGTCCAAACAGTAGACGTTCAGACGAATCTATGTTCGAATAGAGCCCGAGCAAAGGCACCCGGCCGCCCCCGTATCCGAGAGCCGGCCGGTGGCCTGCCGCCCGCGGCGCGGGGAAAGCGCCCGGCCCGGCTCAGGCTCCGCACGATAGGAGGTACGGCCATGAACTCGGTCTTGCGAGTGCGTCCTGACCAGCCACGTTGCAGGGTCGCGCCGTCGGCGCTGACGCTGCTCGCGTCGGCCAGGCAGGGACTGGCGGGCGCCGAGGAGGAGGGCTCAGCAGGCGGCCGCTACGTCGCGGCGCACCTGGCGGCGCTCCGGGCCGCCGCGGCGGTCGTTGCCGCGCGGGCAGAGCCGGCCGCGTCGCCGCGGCGGAAGCGGCCGCAGAGCGTATGGGAACTGCTGCCGCGGGTTGAGCCCGCGCTGTCCGAATGGGCCGCGTTCTTCGCGGCTGGCGCGAGCAAGCGGGCCGCGGCGGAGGCGGGCCTGCGCTGCGCCGTCTCCTTCCGCGAGGCTGACGACCTGCTGCACGACGCGGAGACCTTCGTGTCCCTGGCCGAGAGCACCCTCGGGGTGCCTGGCCAGACGCCGCTGCCGCTCCGGACCGCCGGGTAGGCGGTCCGGAGCGGCAGGATGTCGTGTCGGCTCAGGCGGCAGGATGCCGTGGCCGCTCAGAAGCTGTCGATGGCTCCCCGTGCATCGGCGTCCAGGATGCCCCAGCTGATCAGTTCCTCGGTCAGGTCAGTCGGCGACTTGTCATAGATGACCGCGAGCGAGCGCAGGTCCTCCTGGCGTATCGACAGCACCCTGCCGTTGTAGTCGCCGCGCTGGCTCTGGATCGTCGCGACGTAGCGCGCGAGCGGGCCCGACTTGTCCTTCGGCAGCTGGTTCATCCGCTCGAGATCGATCACGAGCTTGGGGGACGGCGCCAGGACAGTGGGCAGCACGTCACCAGGCAGCAACTCCGACACGGGGACCCCGTAGAAGTCTGCGAGCTCGGCAAGCTTCTGCACGGTCACCGAGCGGTCGCCGCGCTCGTAGGAGCCCACGACGACGGCCTTCCAGCGGCCGCGCGACTTCTCTTCGACTCCGTGCAGCGAGAGGCCCTGCTGCGTGCGGATGGCGCGCAGTCGCGCGCCCAGGGTCTTGGCGTACTCAGATGGCATCTTCGTCGGCCCCCAGGCCAGTTGGTCTGATCAGTGGATGGTTACGCTCTGTGACGGTAAGCCGCGATGGCGACAAGGTCAAGCCGAATGGCAAAAAGCGGTAGAACTTACCCGCCCTGGTTCATCTCCACCAGCTGCCTCGGCGCGCCTGCAGCTGCCTCCGCCCATCTGGTTTCTGCCCGGGAAGCCGGGCGGCGCCTGGCCTGCCGGCGATGGGCAGTGCCCCGGCGGACCAGCTGCCGGAGCCTCATTCAGCATAAATTATTAAATAATGTGATATTAATCACTTACAGTCACATCAGCCCCAGCCGAGGACGCCTGATAAAACCGTCAGGCTCGGGACCCGGCGCGTCCGCTCACCGGCCAGGCTTCGGCTCAACGCGCCGGTAACGTGATCGCGCGCTGCTAAGGTGACGGCGTCAGACGTCCTTTAAGGCCCGTCCAGAGAGGCGGGAAAGGAGGTCATTCATGCACGCGGCCCAGCACGAAGACCGAGACCCTGGTAACGGCGATCCCGTGGCCAGCCGCGGCAGCAGGGCAGAGGGCAGCAGATCGGTCTTCGAGCCCGCCGAGATCGGCCGGGCGCTGAGCAGGATCGCGCACGAGATCCTGGAGCGCACCAGCGGCGCGGGCGATGTCATCCTGCTCGGCATCCCGACCCGCGGCGTGCCCCTCGCGCACCGGCTGGCCGGGCGCATGGAGCAGGTCGAGGGCCACCCTTTCCCGGCCGGATCGCTGGACATCACCATGTACCGGGACGACCTGCGGCTGCGGCCCGCCCGGGCGCTCGGCCACACCGCCGTGCCCGCGGCCGGCGTCGACGGCAAGATCGTGGTGCTGGTCGACGATGTGCTGTACTCGGGCCGGACCGTGCGCGCCGCGCTCGACGCGCTCGGCGACATCGGCCGCCCGCGCATCGTTCAGCTGGCGGTCCTCGTCGACCGCGGGCACCGGGAGCTTCCGATAAGGCCCGACTACGTCGGCAAGAACCTGCCTACCTCCCAGCGGCAGGTCGTCCGTGTGCTGCTCACCGAGTCCGACGGCGAGGACGCCGTGCTGCTCGGCGAGAACCCCGGCGCCTCCGGCGGCGACGGGACAAGCCGATGAACGGGACAAGCCGATGGGACGAGCCGATGAACGGGACGAGCCGATGAATCGTCACCTGATCTCGGCTGGCGACCTGACCGAGCAGGATGCCCTGCTCATCCTCGACACGGCCGATGAGCTCGCCCAGATGGCCGACCGGCCGGTGAAGAAGCTCCCCACGCTGCGCGGCAGGACGGTCGTCAACCTGTTCTTCGAGGACTCCACCCGGACCAGGATCTCCTTCGAGGCGGCGGCGAAGCGGCTCTCGGCCGACGTGATCAACTTCACCGTGAAGGGCTCCAGCGTCGCGAAGGGAGAGAGCCTCAAGGACACCGCGCTGACCCTGGAGGCGATGGGCGCCGACGCGGTAGTGATCAGGCACAGCGCCTCGGGAGCCCCGCACCGTCTCTCGGGCTGGGTGAAGGGCAGCGTCATCAACGCGGGCGACGGCAGCCACGAGCACCCGACCCAGGCGCTGCTCGACGCGTTCACCATGCGCAGGCGGCTTGGCAGGCTCGCCGGGCTCCGGGTCGCCATCGTCGGCGACGTCCTGCACAGCCGCGTGGCCAGGTCCAATGTCCTGCTGCTGAGCACGCTCGGCGCCGAGGTGACGCTGGTCGGGCCGCCGACCCTGCTGCCCGTCGCGGTGGGAGCCTGGCCCTGCTCGGCCAGCTATGACCTCGACGCGACGCTGCCCAAGAGCGACGTGGTGATGATGCTGCGAGTCCAGCAGGAGCGGATGAACGCCGCCTATTTCCCCAGTGTCCGGGAGTACAGCCGCCGGTACGGCCTGGATGCTGCCAGGATGGCGCTGCTCGGGGAGCACGCCATCGTCATGCATCCCGGCCCGATGAACCGCGGTGTCGAGATCGCGGCCGAGGTCGCGGACTCGGCCAGGTCGACGATCGTGGAGCAGGTGGCCAACGGGGTGAGCGTGCGGATGGCCGTGCTCTACCTGCTACTCGGCGGCGCGGAGGCGCAGTCATGACCGGGACGCCAGCAAGCGGGACGGCGGGTCGCGGCACGGCTCCCGGGCTCGCCGCGGGCGAGGGGGCCTGGCTGCTCAAGGACGCCAGTCCGCTGGGCGGTGAACCGGCCAGCATCCTGATCGCCGGCGGCCTGATCGCCGAGATCGGCCCCGGCGCCCGCCTTCCCGCCGGGCGCGGCCACGTCATCGACGCCGGCGGCCTGATCGCGCTGCCCGGCCTGGTGGACCTGCACGCGCACCTGCGGGAGCCGGGCAGGGAGGACGCGGAGACGGTCGCCAGCGGCACGGCGGCCGCGGCGCTCGGCGGGTTCACCGCGCTGCACGCGATGGCCAACACCGAGCCGGTAGCCGATACCGCCGGCGTGGTCGAGCAGATCTGGCGGCTGGGCAGGCAGGCAGGCCGGTGCGACGTCCAGCCGGTCGGCGCGGTCACCGTCGGGCTCGCCGGGAGCCGGCTCGCCGAGCTCGGCGCGATGGCCGACTCCGCGGCCAGGGTCCGGGTCTTCTCCGACGACGGCCGGTGCGTATCCGACGCCGTCCTGATGCGCCGCGCGCTGGAGTACGTCAAGGCATTCGGCGGCGTGATCGCCCAGCACGCCCAGGAGCCCCGGCTCACCGAGGGCGCCCAGATGAACGAGGGCGCGGTCTCCGGCGTACTGGGCCTTACCGGCTGGCCGGCGGTCGCGGAGGAGGCCGTGATCGCCCGTGACTGCCTGCTGGCCGCGCACGTCGGGTCGGCGCTGCATGTCTGTCACGTCTCCACGGCAGGCTCCGTGGAAATCATCCGCTGGGCCAAGTCCAAGGGCTGGCAGGTGACGGCCGAGGTGACGCCGCACCATCTGCTGCTCACCGACGAGCTCGCCGCCAGCTACGATCCGGTGTTCAAGGTCAATCCGCCGCTGCGCACCGCGGCCGACGTCGCCGCGCTCAGGCAGGGCCTCGCCGACGGCACGATCGACTGCGTGGCCACCGATCACGCGCCGCACGCGATTGAGGACAAGGAGACGGAGTGGCAGGCGGCGGCGTTCGGTATGACCGGGCTTGAGACGGCGCTCCGGGTGGTGCACGAGGCCATGGTCGGCACCGGCCTGCTGGACTGGGCCGCCGTCGCCGACCGGATGTCGGCCCGCCCGGCCGCGATCGGCCGCCTGGCCACGCACGGCCACCCGCTCGCGCAAGGCTCCCCGGCGAACGTCGTCCTGTACGACCCGGCGGGCCGCGAGCCGGTGGATCCGGCGGCGCACGCGTCCAAGGGCCGCAACACCCCCTTCGCCGGGATGAAGCTGCCGGGCCACGTCGTAGCCACCTTCCTGCGCGGCAGCCCGACGGTCATCGACGGGAAGCTGGCGCGATGACCGGCGTGATGACGAGCGTGATGACCGGCCCGCGGCCGGCAATGCTGGTCCTAGAGGACGGCAGGACATTCCACGGCACCGCGTTCGGCGCCGCGAGAGAGGCCTTCGGCGAGATGGTCTTCAACACCGGCATGACCGGCTACCAGGAGACGCTCACCGATCCGTCCTACCGCGGCCAGATCGTGGCGATGACGGCGCCGCACATCGGCAATACCGGCATCAACGACGACGATCCCGAGTCCCGCCGGATCTGGGTGAGCGGCTACGTGGTCCGCGAGCCCGCCAGGATCGCGTCAAGCTGGCGCGCGGCGCGGACCCTGCAGCAGGAACTGTGGGAGCAGGACGTGACCGCGATCGCGATCAGCGGGACCCGCGCGCTGACCCGCCATCTGCGGGAGCGCGGCGCGATGCGGGCGGCGATCGGCGGCGCGGACGGCGATTACGCCGGGCTGCTCCAGCGAGTCCTGGCCAGCCCGTCGATGGCCGGTGCGGATCTCGCCCGCCAGGTATCGACGGCGGTGCCCTACACCATCGAGCCGCCCGGCGGCACGCCGACCAGGTTCGTGGTAGCCGCGGTCGACCTCGGCATCAAGGCGGCGACCCCGGCGTGCCTGGCGCGGCTTGGCTGCCGGGTGCACGTGCTGCCGGCCGCGAGCACGACCGAGCAGGTCCTCGCCAGCGGCCCGGACGGGGTGTTCTTCTCGAACGGGCCCGGTGATCCGGCGGCGGCCGGCTACGCGGTCAAGGCGATGCGCGGCGTGCTGGACGCGGGCGTGCCGGTGTTCGGCATCTGCCTGGGCAGCCAGATCCTCGGCCGGGCGCTGGGACTGGGCACCTACAAGCTGCGGTTCGGCCACCGCGGCGTGAACCAGCCGGTCAAGGACCTGCGGACCGGGCGCGTTCAGATCACCAGCCACAATCACGGATTCGCCGTCGCGATGCCGGGCGCGCGGCAGATCCCCGAATCGGCTGCCGGGCCGCTGCCGGGACCGCCGCCCGGGCCGGGGCCGGAACACGGGCCATGGACGGCCGCCGGCCTGGCTGAGCCAGCGCCCTTCGATACTGCGTACGGCCCGGCCGTGATAAGCCACGTGAACCTCAACGACGGCGTCGTCGAGGGACTGCGCCTGCTCAGCGCGCCGGCCTTCAGCGTGCAGTTCCACCCGGAGGCGGCGCCAGGCCCGCATGACGCGGCCGGCCTGTTTGCCGAGTTCTGCGAGCTGATGGAGCGTGCCAGGTGACGGCCCGGCGGCGAGCCATGATCCCGGGGATTTCTCAGTCACCGCGACTGAGAAATCCCCGGGATCATGAGGCCGGGCGCGCGGCGGGCACGGGCCAGGGAACCGGACCCGCGGAAGCAGCACGCGCGGCGGGCTCGGGAGGAGGCGGTCACCATGCCGCGGCGCGCTGACCTCACGTCGGTCCTGGTCATCGGGTCGGGCCCGATCATCATCGGCCAGGCGTGCGAGTTCGACTACTCGGGCACCCAGGCCTGCCGGGTGCTGCGGCAGGAGGGGCTGCGGGTCAGCCTGGTCAACTCCAACCCGGCGACGATCATGACGGATCCCGAGTTCGCCGACGCCACCTACGTCGAGCCGATCACGCTGGACGTGCTGGAGAAGGTGATCGCGAAAGAGCGCCCGGACGCCATCCTGCCCACGCTCGGCGGCCAGACCGCGCTGAACGCGGCCGTCGAGCTTCATGACGCCGGGATCCTGCGCCGCTACGGGGTGGAGCTGATCGGCGCCGGCATCGAGACGATCAGGGCGGGCGAGGACCGGAGGCGGTTCAAGGAACTCGTCATCGGCCTCGGCGCCGAGGTGCCGGAGAGCCGCATCTGCCACGACCTCGGCGAGTGCGAGCGGGCCGCCGCCGAGCTCGGCTTCCCGGTCGTCGTGCGGCCGTCGTTCACGCTCGGCGGCTCGGGCTCCGGCATCGCCCGCGACGCCGGCGACCTGCGGCGGATGGCGGGCGCCGGGCTGGACGCGAGCCCGGTCACCGAGGTCCTGCTGGAGGAGTCGATCATCGGCTGGAAGGAGTTCGAGCTCGAGCTGATGCGCGACCGGGCCGACAACGTCGTGGTGGTCTGCTCGATCGAGAACATCGACCCGATGGGCGTGCACACCGGCGACTCGGTGACCGTGGCGCCGGCCATGACCCTGACCGACCGCGAGTACCAGCGGATGCGCGACACGGCGATCGACGTGCTGCGCGCGGTCGGCGTGGACACCGGCGGCTGCAACATCCAGTTCGCCGTGCACCCGCTGACCGGCCGGCTGGTCGTCATCGAGATGAACCCGCGGGTGTCCCGGTCCTCCGCGCTGGCCTCGAAGGCGACCGGCTTCCCGATCGCGAAGATCGCCGCGAAGCTCGCGATCGGCTACACGCTGGACGAGATCCGCAACGACATCACCGGCGAGACGCCGGCCAGCTTCGAGCCCGCGCTCGACTACGTGGTGGTCAAGGTGCCGAGGTTCGCGTTCGAGAAGTTCCCCGGCGCGGACCCGGTGCTGACCACGCACATGAAGTCCGTCGGCGAGGCGATGGCCATCGGCCGCAGCTTCCCGGAGGCGCTGCAGAAGGCGCTGCGCTCGCTGGAGCAGCCGGGGGCGTCGTTCAGCTGGCGGTACCCGCCGGGGGACCGGGCCGACCTGCTGGCCCGCTGCGCCGTCCCGCACGACGGCCGCCTGGCGACGCTGCACCAGGCGATCCGCGCGGGCGCCAGCGTGGCCGAGCTCGTCGCGGCGACCGGCATCGATGCCTGGTTCGTCGACCAGATCAAGGGCATCGAAGAGCGCGCCGAACGGATGACCCGGGGCCGGTCGCCCGGGCTCACCGCGGCCCACCTGCGGGCCTCGAAGGCCGCCGGGTTCGCCGACGCGCAGATCGCCGAGATCCGCGGCACTACCGAGGCCGCCATCCGGCGGCTCCGCCACGACCTCGGGGTCCGGCCCGTTTATCACATGGTCGACACGTGCGCGGCGGAGTTCGCCGCGACCACGCCGTACCTGTACTCGACCTACGACCTGGAGACCGAGGTCCCGTCCGGCGAGCTGCCGAAAGTGATCATCCTCGGCAGCGGGCCGAACCGGATCGGCCAGGGCATCGAGTTCGACTACGCCTGCGTGCACGCCTCCTTCGCGCTGTCGGCGGCCGGCTACGAGACCGTGATGGTCAACTGCAACCCGGAAACCGTATCGACCGACTACGACACTTCCGGCCGCCTCTACTTCGAGCCGCTCACCCTGGAGGACGTGCTGGAGGTCGTGCACGCCGAGACCGGCAGCGGGCCGGTCGCCGGGGTGATCGTGCAGCTCGGCGGCCAGACCCCGCTCGGCCTGGCCAGGGCACTGGCCGCGGCCGGGGTGCCGATTGCCGGCACGTCACCGGACGCCATCCACCTGGCCGAGGACCGGGGCGAGTTCGGCGCGGTGCTGGCGGCCGCCGGGCTGCCCGCGCCCCGGCACGGCACCGCCCGCTCGCCGCAGGAGGCGAAGGCCGTCGCCGACGAGATCGGCTACCCGGTCCTGGTGCGGCCGTCGTACGTGCTCGGCGGCCGCGGCATGGAGATCGTCTACGACGACGAGACCCTGGAAACCTACGTGCGGCGGGCCACCCAGGGCAGCCCCGAGCATCCGGTGCTGATCGACCGGTTCCTCGACGATGCCATCGAGATCGACGTCGACGCCCTGTACGACGGCGAGGAGCTGTACCTCGGCGGCGTGATGGAGCACATCGAGGAGGCCGGCATCCATTCTGGCGACTCGGCCTGCGCGCTGCCGCCGATCACGCTCGGCCATGACTACATCGACCTGATCCGCGAGTCCACCGTGGCGATCGCCCGCGGCGTCGGGGTGCTGGGGCTGCTGAACGTGCAGTACGCGCTGGCGGCCGGCGTGCTGTACGTGCTGGAGGCGAACCCGCGCGCGTCGCGCACCGTGCCGTTCGTGTCCAAGGCGACGGCGGTGCCGCTGGCCAAGGCGGCAGCGAGGATCATGCTCGGCGCGACGGTGGCCGGGCTGCGGGCCGAGGGCATGCTGCCCGCGTCCGGCGACGGCGGCACCCTGCCGCTTGACGCGCCGATCGCGGTCAAGGAGGCGGTGCTCCCGTTCGCCAGGTTCCGGGACGCGGAGGGCAGGGGAGTGGACACCGTGCTCGGCCCCGAGATGCGGTCGACCGGCGAGGTCATGGGCATCGACGAGGTGTTCGGCACCGCGTACGCGAAGTCCCAGGCGGCGGCGTACGGGTCGCTCCCGGTCAAGGGCCGGGCCTTCGTCTCGGTGGCGAGCAAGGACAAGCGATCCATGGTGTTCCCGGTCAAGCGGCTCGCTGACCTGGGCTTCGAGATCTGGGCCACCAGGGGAACCGGGGAGGTTCTGCGCCGGAACGGGGTACGTGCCACGATCGTGCGTAAGCACGGCGACGGCCGCGGCCCGGACGGCGAGCCGACGATCGTGGAGCGGATCATGGCCGGCCAGGTGGACCTCATCGTCAACACGCCGTTCGGCAGCCCAGGACAGTCCGGGCCGCGGCTGGACGGCTACGAGATCCGGACCGCCGCAGTCCGCCAGGGAATTCCCTGCGTGACGACCGTGCAGGGGCTGGCGGCGGCCGTGCAGGGCATAGAGGCGATTACCCGGGGCGAGGTGGGCGTGCGGTCCCTGCAGGAACACGCGGCGCGGCTGCGCGGTCCCGGCGCGCAGGCCGGCCAGTCCGCCGAGCCCGCCCCATTGACCCCGGCCGGCCCGGAGGTCTCGGCTGGCCCGGAGGTCTCGGCTGGCCCGGAGGTCTCGGCTGGCCCGGAGGTCTCGGCTGGCCCGGAGGTCTCGGCTGGCCCGGAGGTCTCGGCTGATCCGGCTGAGATCGTGACCCCAGCAGGCTCAAATGACCCGGCTGACCCGGCTGACCCGGCTGACTCGATGGTTCCCGCCGCCCAGGCGGCCCCGCCATCCGCGCCGCGACGGGGTGAGGACAGGTGAGCCCAGGCGACAGCGAAGCCGAGATCGGCCCGGTACAAGTGCGGGGGACAGTGCTCACCGTCCGGCGGATCGACGCCTACCACGCCATGACGCTCGTGGCGCCGGGCGTGGCCGCGCGCTTCCGTCCCGGCCAGTTCGTCACGGTCGCGGTCGGCGGCCCGGACGGCGCGATGCTGCTCCGCCGCGCGTTCTCCATTCACGACGTCAGGCCCGACCACGGCGGCACGGTGGAATTCGTCTTCTCCGCCGACGGGCCGGGCACGCGATGGCTCGCCCGGCGGCGGGCCAGGGACATGCTCGACGTCACCGGGCCGCTCGGCCGCCCGTTTCCGGTTCCGCGCGACCCCGTCAGCTGCCTGCTGGTCGGCGGCGGCTACGGCAGCGCGCCGCTGTTCGCGCTGGCCGGGAAGCTCCGCGATCGCGGCTGCGCGGTCGACTTCCTGCTCGGCGCCGCCAGCGGGGACCGCGTCTTCGGTGCGCTCACCGCGCGCCGGACCGGACGGATCGCCGTGATCACCACCGAGGACGGTTCCCTGGGCTCCCGCGGCGTCGTCACCGACATGCTTGGCCAGGTGATCCACGATGCGCGGACCGACGTGATCTACGCCTGCGGGCCGATGCCGATGCTGCGGCAGGTCACCGTGCTCGCCCGCCGCTACGACCTGCCGGTGCAGGTCGCCGTCGAGGAGGCGATGGCGTGCGGGATCGGGGTCTGCATGACCTGCGTGCTGCCCGTCGTCGGCAACGACGGCATCACCCGGATGGTGCGGTCCTGCGTGGACGGCCCGGTGTTCCGCGGTGACCAGATCCGCTGGGACGACATCGGCAGCATCCCGTTCGACGCGTTCGGCGCGCCCGGCTGGGAACCGAGGTCAGGCCGCCTGACCGGCGTTGGCCAGGCGGCCACCGGTGGCCCGGCGGGCAATGGCGGCCTGGCCAAAGCGGCCGCCGACGGTCCGTCAGGCCCTGGCGGCCCAGCGGGCACTGGCTCAGCGGCCACCAGTGGCCCGGGCAATGACGGCCTGGCCAAAGCGGCCGCGAACGGTCCGTCGGGCACTGGCTCGTCGGGCACTGGCCCGCCGGGCACTGGCGGCGTGGTCGCCGACGGTCTGGCGGGATCGCCGGGGTCGGCGCCCCGCGCCATGCTGGGCGGCCCCGTGCCCGGCGCGCCCGGGCCCCCCGGCCGGGCGACCGGGCGCGCGGGGAGGCCAGGTCATGGCTACTGACCTGCGCGCCAGGCTCGGCCACGTCGAGCTGCCCAACCCGATCCTCACCGCATCCGGCTGCGCGGGCGCGGGCCGTGAGCTCGCGCAGTTCCAAGACGTGTCCAGGATCGGCGCCGTGGTCACCAAGTCGGTCATGCTCGGGCCGCGAGCGGGACGGCCGACGCCGCGGATGGCGGAGACGCCAAGCGGCATGCTGAACTCGATCGGCTTGCAGGGGCCAGGCATTGACGCTTTCCTGCAGCGGGACCTGCCGTGGCTGCTGTCACGCGGCGCCCGCGCCGTCGTATCCATCGCCGGCGGCACGGTGAGCGAGTTCGGCGAGCTGGCCGCCCGGCTCTCCGACGCGACCGGGGTCACGGCGATCGAGGTCAACATCTCCTGCCCGAACGTCGAGCACCGGGGACAGGTGTTCGCCCGCGACGCCGGAGCCTCGGCCGCGGTGATCGAGGCAGTCCGCGGCAGGGCGCGCTACGACATTCCCGTGTTCGCCAAGCTCTCGCCGGATGTGACCGACATCGTGGAGATCGCCGGTGCCTGCGTGGCTGCGGGTGCGGACGGGCTCTCGATGATCAACACCATGCTGGGCATGGCCATCGACACCGTCACGATGCGCCCGGTGCTGGCCGGCGTCACGGGCGGGCTCTCCGGGCCCGCTATCCGGCCGGTCGCCGTCCGGTGCGTCTGGCAGGTACGCGAGGCGCTGCCCGACGTGCCGATCATCGGGATGGGCGGGGTCCGGACGGGCGCGGACGCGCTTGAGCTGATCCTGGCAGGCGCCGGCCTGGTCGCCGTCGGCACGACGATCTTCCATGACCCGTCGGCGTGCGTCCGCATCCTGCGCGAGCTTGACGAGGAACTGACGCGGCGCGGGATCGACCGGCTGTCAGAAGTCGTCGGGCTCGCGCACGAGCCGGGCCCGCGGATGCCGACCGGGCGCAGGCTTGCCAGGAACGCGCCATGACGTCCTTGACCACGCCGGGACGTCCGGGGACCTGCGATGACGTCCTTGACCACGCCAGGACGTCCAGGGAACGTGACTTGACGTCAGGGGAATGCGCCAGGACATCACTGCAACGCGCCACGAGGAGGCTGCCGTGACTAACCGGGCACCCATCGCCGTCGCCCTCGATGCGCCGGACCTGGAGACTGCGGCGCGCTGGGCGGGCCTGGTCACGCCCTACGTCAGCACGGTCAAGATCGGTCTCGAGCTATACCTGCGCTACGGCCCGGAGGCAGTTGCCGCGATCCGCGGCGCCAGCGGCGTTCAGGTCTTCCTTGACCTGAAGCTGCATGACATCCCGGCCACGGTGGCGGGCGCGGCCCGTGCGGTGGCCCGGCTGCGGCCGGGGCTGCTGACCGTGCACGCCGTGGCCGGGCCCGCTGCCATCCGCGCCGCTGTAGAGGCCGCGCCCGACACCAGGATCGCCGCCGTGACCGTCCTAACCTCCCTCGGCGACGCCGACCTGGCCAGGATCGGGCTGGCGGGCCCGGTGTGCGACGCCGTGCGCCGCCTGGCCGTACTGGCGGTGGCGGCCGGGGCCAGGGGCCTGGTCTGCTCGCCCCGCGAGGTGGCCAGCGTCCGGGCGGAGGTCGGGCCGGAGATCACCCTCATCACTCCGGGGATCCGGATGGCCGGTGCGGATGCCCAGGATCAGGATCGGGATCGGGTCGCCACGCCGGAGGAGGCTCTCAGCGCGGGCGCCGACTTGCTGGTCATCGGCCGTCCCATCACGAGTGCCCCGGACCCGGGCGCGGCGGCGGCAGCCATCGGGGCGTCACTGCGGCGGCTGGTCGCGCGCTGAGTTCCGGTCGCGCACGTGACCGGATCTCGTCATCCGGCGCGCTTACTCCGGTGACATGTGGTACAGCATCTGACTACATTCTGTAATGATCAATATACACACAGTAGTTTCGGATAAATTGTGGCATGACAAACCGGGTTTTGCATTGCCGTGACGAGCTGAACTCGCTAGTTTCCCCTCGCGGAGCGTCTTTTTCGATACGAAACCCGAGGTGACCACGCGTGGCTCTTCCTCCACTCACCCCCGAGCAGCGGAACGCGGCCCTAGAGAAGGCTGCTAAGGCACGCAAGGAGCGTGCCGAGGTCAAGAACCGGCTCAAGCACGGTTCGACTACCCTGCCCCAGGTCCTCAAGGAGGGCCAGACCGATGACGTCGTCGGAAAGATGAAGGTTTCGGCGCTGCTTGAGTCCATGCCGGGCGTCGGCAAGGTACGCGCCAGGCAGATCATGGAACGGCTAGGAATCGCCGAATCGCGTCGCGTCCGCGGCCTGGGCGCCAACCAGCGGGCCGCCCTGGAGACCGAGTTCGGCGGTGATATCTGACCGGAGCGGGATCCCAGGGGCAGGGCCGGGGATGAAGATCTGCGGCTAATCGCCGGTCGGCTGCAGCCGACCGGCGCGGCCCGGTCCAGCCCCCTGCCCGCTCGGCTCGCCGTCGTCCGTGGTTCGCTCGGCTCGCCGTTGTCCGTCGCCTGTGGTCCGACGGCGGACCATGGTCCGTCAGTGCTGGCCCGATCGCGGTCGCCGTCGGTCAGCGGCGGACGGCGACCGCACGGTTAGGCTCGTCGGCGCATCGGTTCAGGACGCCTGTCAGCGGCTGGTATTCTTGGCGCGCCCAGTGTCGACAGGAAGTGTGTCGACAGGCAGTGTGCAGCGGTCCTGGCCGCGCTCCGACATGGAAGGCACAACGTGGCAGGCACTCCCGCCCCGGAAGGCATTATCAACCCGCCGATCGACGATCTGCTTGATGTCGTGGACAGCAAGTACGGCCTGGTCATCATGGCGTCGAAGCGGGCACGTCAGATCAACGCCTACTATGCCCAGCTCGGCGAGGGCCTGCTGGAGTACGTTGGCCCGCTCGTCGAGACCCGGGTGCAGGAGAAGCCGCTGTCCATTGCGCTGCGCGAGATCAGCGAGCGGCTGCTGACCGCGGAGCAGGCCGAGTCCTGACGGGGCCTGGCGGCTGGCCGGCTGCTCGCCGATGCGCATCGTACTGGGGGTCGGCGCGGGCATAGCCGCCTACAAGTCCTGCGAGCTGCTCCGGCTGCTCACCGAATCGGGCCATGACGTCCGGGTGGTTCCTACCCCTGATGCGCTCCGCTTCGTCGGCGAGGCGACCTGGGCTGCGCTCTCTGGCCAGCCCGTTACCGCAACCGCCTGGGAACAGGTCCACGACGTCCCGCATGTCCGGCTGGGCCAGACGGCTGACCTGGTACTTGTAGCGCCAGCCACCGCGGACCTGCTCGCCCGCGCCACCACCGGGATGTCCGGCGACCTGCTGACGGCCGTGCTGCTGACCGCGCGCTGTCCGGTCATCTTCGCGCCGGCCATGCACACCGAGATGTGGGAGCATCCGGCCACCCAGGCCAATGTCAGCACCCTCCGCGCGCGCGGCGCGCTAGTCCTGGAGCCGGCGGCGGGCAGGCTCACCGGGCACGACTCAGGGCCCGGGCGGCTGCCGGAACCCGCTGAGCTGCTGCGCACGGCCATCAGGGTGCTGGCTCGCGGTGCAGCCGGGCTCGTGCCTGATCTCGCCGGGCGCGAGGTCGTAGTGTCCGCCGGGGGCACCCGGGAGGAACTCGATCCGGTCCGGTTCATCGGCAACTGGTCATCGGGCCTGCAAGGCTACGCACTCGCCGTCACGGCGGCGGCCCGCGGCGCGAAGGTCACCCTGGTAGCCGCGAACGTGACCCTCGCCGACCCGGCCGGGGCTCGCGTCCTGCATGTGACATCGGCGGCGCAGCTGCGCGACGCGGTGGCCGAGGCCGCGCGCGACGCTGACGCCGTCATCATGGCCGCGGCGGTCGCCGACTACCGGCCCGAGGCCAGGAGCGCGGCGAAGATCAAGAAAACCGGAGCTGCCCCCGACCCGATCCGCCTCGTGGAGAATCCGGACATCCTCCGTGAGCTGTCCGCGCACCGCCCGCGGCCCGGTCAGGTGGTCGTGGGGTTCGCCGCTGAGACCGAGGATCTGCTCGGCAACGGGCGGGCGAAACTCGCCGCGAAGGGGTGCGATCTGCTGGTCGTCAACAAGGTGGGACCGGGGATCGGATTCGGCGTCAGCGACAACGAGGCCCTGGTACTCGCGGCTGACGGGACCCAGACCCATGTCGACCGCGGCCCGAAGGAGGCGCTCGCCGACGCGATCTGGGATCTGGTGGCGGACCGGCTACCCGGCTGAGCGCGGGCGGGTCGGAGAGGCGGCTAGACTGCGGCGACAGTTTGCGCCCTGGGAGGGTAGGAGTCAGGTGGCTGGTCGTCTGTTCACTTCCGAGTCTGTTACGGAAGGTCATCCGGACAAGATGGCCGACCAGATCAGCGACGCCATACTCGACGGCATGCTGAAGGGCGACCCGCGGAGCCGCGTCGCCGTGGAGACGATGATCACCACCGGCCAGGTTCACGTGGCCGGGGAGGTGACAACCGAGACCTACGTCGATATCCCGGAGATCATCAGGGAGAAAATTCTCGACATCGGCTACGACTCCTCGGCGAAGGGATTCGACGGAGCCTCCTGCGGCGTCTCGGTATCCATCGGCTCCCAGTCCCCGGACATCGCGCAGGGAATCCAGGAGGCGTTCGAGCACCGGGAAGGCGAGGGCTCGGACGAGCTTGACCGGCAGGGCGCGGGCGATCAGGGAATGATGTTCGGCTACGCCTGCCGGGAGACCCCGGAGCTCATGCCGCTCCCCATCATGCTGGCGCACCGGCTATCCCGGCAGCTGGCGAAGGTCCGCCGCAGCGGTGCCGTGCCGTATCTCCGGCCGGATGGCAAGACGCAGGTAACCATCGAGTACTCCGGGATCGAGCCGGTGCGGCTAGATACCGTCGTGATCTCCACTCAGCACGCGCCGTCCATCGACCTCAACGCGCTGCTCTGGCCGGACGTTCGCGACCAGGTGGTCGAGCCGGTGCTTGCCGAGCTGGATCTTGACATCGACCGCTACCGGCTGCTTGTCAACCCAACGGGGCGGTTCGAGGTCGGCGGCCCGATGGGGGACGCCGGGCTGACCGGCCGCAAGATCATTATTGATACCTACGGCGGGATGGCCAGGCACGGCGGAGGGGCGTTCTCCGGCAAGGATCCCTCCAAGGTGGACCGCAGCGCGGCCTACGCCATGCGGTGGGTGGCCAAGAACGTCGTCGCGGCCGGCCTGGCCGAGCGGTGCGAGACCCAGGTCGCCTACGCGATCGGCAAGGCAAAGCCGGTTGGTCTCTTCGTCGAGTGCTTCGGGACCGAGCAGGTAGCTGCCGAACGCATCCAGGAGGCGGTCCTCCAGGTCTTCGACCTGCGCCCGGCGGCAATCATCAGGGACCTCGACCTGCTCCGGCCGATCTACTCGCAGACGGCCGCCTACGGCCATTTCGGCCGGGAGGAACCGGACTTCTCCTGGGAGTGCACCGACCGGACCGACGCCCTCCGGGCAGCCGCCGGCCTCTAACCGGCCCGTGGCAAGGTCCCTGGCCGGCCGCGTGAGCGGAGCGGCACGCGGTGCGCGCCGCGCTGACGGCGGTCGTGCTGGCCGGCGATGATGACTGCCATGGCCCGCTGCGGATACAGCGACCTGGAGTCCCAACCACGCTGTTGGCCGGGCAGCGGAGCACGCCGCTGGAGCGGGCTCCGGCGGCGGCCCAATGACGTGGTTGGGACTCTGCTGCGGATAGAGCGACAGTGGAGTCCCAGCCACGCTGAAAGCCCGGCCGCGGGCACGATCTCGCCGGCCAGCCGCCCCCGGGCGAACCCGTTGAAATGTCGTTTCAACGGCACCCAACCCGCTCAATACCCGCTCAATTGCATAATTCAGCGGACTACCCGGCCCGCTGGATGATCCTCTCCTGCGCCCGTCGCTTGCTCGGTCGGCGCTGGCTGCCGGATCTCTCTGGTAGGACAGATCCGTGGCAAGTCCAGCGCGGCCGGGCGCGAGCCGGCGATCCCGGGCGGCCTCGCCCGCCCGGGTCACGGCGGCGAGCCTGCCGATCGCGCGCGTCGCCGTCGACGTGCCGCTCCCGCATCTGGACCGGCCGTTCGATTACCTGGTCCCCGAGCGGCTGACGCAGGCGGCGGTACCCGGCTGCCGGGTCCGGGTGCGGTTCGCCGGCCGGCTGGTCGGCGGCTACCTGCTCGAGCGCGCCGACGCCAGCGAGCATCCGGGCGGGCTGGCCTTCCTGGAGCGGGTGATATCGGCCGAGCCGGTGCTGACGGCGGAGATCGCCGGCCTGGCCAGGGCGGTCGCTGACCGCTACGGCGGCACGCTGGCCGATGTGCTGCGGCTGGCGATCCCGCCGCGGCACGCCGCCGCCGAGACCGGCCTCACCCTGTCCGGCCCGGCGCCACGCGAACTGGTCTCCGCTGGCCCGGTCCCGGCTGGCCCGGTGCTGGCTGGCCTGGTCCCGGCTGGCCTGGTCCCGGCTGGCCTGGTCCCGGCCCGATTCGTACCGCATCCTCCGGCGCTCAGGCCGCCCGATCCTGGCCCGGGTCCGTGGACGCGCTATGCGGCGGGCCCGTCCTTCCTCGCGGCGATCGCCGACGGCCGGCCACCCCGCGCGGTCTGGTCCGCGCTGCCCGGCCCGGACTGGCCCGGCGAGATCGCGCATGCCGCCGGGGCCGCGGCGGCGGCCGGCCGCGGCGCTCTGATCGTCGTTCCCGACGCCCGGGACCTCGGCAGCGTCGACGCGGCGCTCACCACCCTGCTGGGCCCGGGCTTGCACGTCTGCCTGTCGGCCGGCCTCGGGCCGGCCGAGCGCTACCGGCGCTGGCTTACCGTGCTGCGGGGCGGGACGCTGATCGTGGCGGGCACCCGGTCCGCGATGTTCGCGCCGGTCGCCGATCTCGGCCTGGTCGTGCTCTGGGACGACGGCGATGACCTGCACGCCGAGCCCCGCGCGCCCTATCCGCACGCCAGGGAGGTGCTCGCGTTGCGGGCGCACCGGCGCGGCGCGGCAGCCCTGATCGGGGGCTTCGCGCGGACCGCTGAGGCCACCCAGCTCGTGGCCAGCGGCTGGGCCCGCGCGCTCGGCGGCGAGCGGGCGGCGGTGCAACGCCGCGCCCCGCGGATCATCGCGGCCGGAGACGACGCCGAGCTGGCGCGAGACCAGGCGGCGCGATCGGCGCGACTGCCCGGGCTCGCGCTGCGGACGGCCAGGGAAGCCCTGGCCAGGGGGCCAGTGCTCTTCCAGGTGCCGCGGCGCGGCTACGTGGTCGCGGCCGCCTGCGAGCGGTGCCACCTGCGGGCCCAGTGCGCCACCTGCGGCGGCCCGCTCGCGCTGCCAGCCGCCGGGTCCGCCGCGCTCTGCCGCTGGTGCGCCGCGCCCGCCCTGAGCCCGGCATGCCCCCGGTGCGGCCACACCGGGCTGCGCGCGCTGGTTACCGGGGCAGGCCGGACCGCCGAGGAACTCGGCCGTGCCTTCCCCGGCGTGCCGCTGCGGACCTCCGGCAAGGCCGAGGTGATCACCGAGGTGCCGTCCGCGCCGGCGGTGGTCGTCGCGACGCCGGGAGCGGAGCCGAGCGCAGAAGGCGGATATGCGGCTGCCATCCTGCTGGACGGCTGGATGCTGCTCGGGCGGCCAAGCCTCAGGGCCGCCGAGGAAGCGCTGCGCCGCTGGATGAACGCGGCCGCCCTGGTCAGGCCCGGACAGCAGGACGGCGCCGTGGTCGTCGTGGCCGACTCCGGGCTGCCGACCGTGCAGGCGCTGATCCGGTGGGACCCGGTGACGCACGCGGAGCGTGAGCTGGCCGAGCGAGCCCAGCTGCGGTTCCCGCCCGCAGTCCGGATGGCATCACTGACCGGGCCCGCCGCCTCGGTCAGCGCCGTGCTCAGCGCCGCCAGGCTGCCCGGCGGCGCCGACATTCTCGGCCCGGTCCCGCTCGCGGGCAGCCCCGCCGCGGGCAGCGCCGGAACGAGCGAAGAACAGGTCAGGGCCCTGGTCCGGGTACCCAGGTCTGGCGGCCTGGCGCTGGCGGCCGCCCTGAAAGCGGCCCGCGCGATCCGCAGCGCGCGGAAGGACGCCGGCGTCGTGCGCCTGCAACTCGACCCGGCCGAGCTGATCTGACTACGCCGCCGGAGGCCGTAGGGTTGCTTGGGTGGCCACCTCACGAAGGACCCCGAGCGCGAGGGTCGGCCAGCCGCGCCCCGGCAGGAGCGCGGCGCAGGCCGCCCGCGGCGGCGGAGCCTCGCAAGCCCGGCGTGATGAGATCCGGCGGCTGCCGCCCGTCCGGCTGGCACCGCGGGAGGAACTCGCCGCCGCTGCGCGGGTCGCGCCGCTGCTGCGCGCGGCACGCGACCTCGCCCGATGGTGCGAGGGCCGGCCCGGACTCGCCGCGGCTGCCGAGCTTCCCCCGGCTGTGGCGGCCGCCGCCGCGGCCGAGCTGGAACTGGCCGCCGGTGAGATAGAGGCAGCCTGGCGGGTGGCCGGCGTCACCGGAATGGTCGCAGGGCCCGGCCGCGGCGGGCACGCCGCGAGCGTCGACGTGCTCGCGACGGGCGACGCGGAGGAGGTGCTCGCCGCGTGGCACGGCGCGCTTGAGGTGATGCTCGGCGCCGAGGATCTGGACGGGCTGGCAACCGCGTTGTACACCGTCGGCGGGCCGGTCCGGATGGAAGGCCTGTTCGACGCCTACGCGGCGGCGGCCGGTACCCGGCGCAAGCCGGGCGAGCCGGATACCGTCCCGGGGCCCGACCAGGCGGCGGTGCTGTCCTGGGCCCTTGAAGCGCTTGCCGACCTGGGCGTCGTCGAGCTTGGCACCGATGAGTCGGCAGGCGGCCTGACGGTCGCCCTGTCACCGCTCGGCGTCTGGGGCGTGCACCGCAGGCTGCGCTCGCAGGGATGGCACGTCCCCGTCCTCGGCGCGCGCGGCCGTGATAGCGCGACCGGCCTGCTGGCGACCCTGTCCAGCTGCGACGCGGAGGACGGAGAGGCGGAGATCGCGGCCTGGCTGGCGGCGCGGACCCCGTCCCGGGCGGCGGCCGAGCTTATCCACGCGGCAGGCCAGGGATCGCCGGGACAGCGGGGCGCGGCGTTCGCCGTGCTTGACCGGATCGGCGCCGACGCCATACCGGTCGTGCGGAAGGCCCTGGATGAGCCGGTGCTCCGCGCCCACGCGGCGGTCTGGCTGCACGAGCACGGCGAGGAGGCCGACCTCCGGCCGGAAGACCGGACCTGGCTGCTCGTCGACCTGGGCGCGGGACTGCTCGAGGAGGCCGATCCGCGTGACGTGGTAGCCGAGCTGCTGCCGGAGGTCTCGCCGGAAGCTCAGGCGGAGATCGTGGCCGGCCTCTGGCAGGTCAGCCATCCGGGGGTGACCGACCTGCTGACCGCGCTGAGCGACCATCATCCCGACGCGGTCGTGGCCAGGGCCGCCCGCAAGGCCGCGTTCAAGGCCAGGTCGCCGTCGGCTGGCGCGGGCGGCCGGTCTTCGTAGACTTGACGGCCAGCTGCCCGTCACGGCCAGCTGTCCGTCGCGGAAAGGGAAATCTGTTGAGCGTCAAGCCGATACGCCTGTTCGGTGACCCGGTCCTCCGCACGCCGGCCGAGCCAGTGCGCGACTTCGACGCCGAGCTGCGCCGGCTGGTCAAGGATCTCACCGAGACGATGATGGACGCGCCGGGGGTCGGCCTGGCCGCGCCGCAGATCGGGGTCGGGCTTCGGGTCTTCACCTACTACGTGGACGACGAGCTTGGTCACCTGATCAACCCGAGGCTCGAGCTGTCCGCCGAGCAGGAGACCGACGACGAGGGCTGCCTGTCCTTTCCCGGTCTCGCCTTCCCGACGCAGCGCGCCCTCGGGGTCGTGGCCACGGGATTCAACATGCACGGCGAACCGGTGACGCTGGCGGGCACCGGGCATCTCGCCCGCTGCGTGCAGCACGAGACTGACCATCTCGACGGCGTGCTCTTCATCGACAGGCTCGACCCCGCCCAGCGCAAGCTGGCGATGAAGGAGATCCGTGCCGCCGAGTGGTGGGGGGAGCCGGTACCCGTGGTGAAGGCGTCCCCGCATCCGACGCACGGCAAGGCCAGCTAGCCAGTGCGCCTCGTCTTCGCTGGCACTCCCGAGGCCGCCACGGCGTCGCTCACCGCGCTGCTTGACTCGCGGCATGAGGTCGCCGCCGTGGTCACGCGCCCGGACGCGCCGGCCGGCCGCGGCCGGCGGATGGCCCCCAGCCCGGTCGCGCGATGTGCCGAAGCCGCGGGCGTCGAGGTGCTCAGGCCCGCCAGGCCGCGGGATCCTGATTTCCTGCAACGGCTCCGCCAGCTCGCGCCTGACTGCTGCCCGGTCACCGCCTACGGCGCGCTGATCCCGCAGGCTGCCCTGGACATACCACGTCATGGCTGGGTCAACCTGCATTTCTCGCTGCTGCCCGCGTGGCGCGGCGCCGCGCCGGTGCAGCACGCGATCCTGCACGGCGACGACATCACCGGCGCGACCACATTCCGGCTCGTCGCTGAACTCGACGCCGGCCCTGTATTCGGCGTGCTGACCGAGCCCGTGCTGCCATCCGATACGGCCGGCGACCTGCTGGCCAGGCTCGCTGCCGCCGGGGCCGGGCTGCTGGTCGCGACCATGGACGGGATCGAGTCCGGCGAGCTCAGGCCGGTGCCGCAGCCGGCCGACGGGGTGAGCCTCGCGCCCAAGATCACGCCGGAGCGCGCCCGGGTCGACTGGGGGCAGCCGGCCATGGCGATCGACCGCCTCATCCGGGCCGCCGCGCCGCGGCCGGGCGCATGGACCGACCTGGCCGGCGTCAGGCTGAAGCTGGGTCCGCTGGCGAGCGCCGCCGCTGCGGCGGACCCCGGGCCGCCGCCTGGCCCGGGGGAGCTGCGCCTCAGCCGTTCCCGGGTGCTCGTGGGCACCGGATCTGACCCGGTGGAGCTTGGCGAGGTGCAGCCGCACGGCAAGCGGCCCATGCGCGCCGCCGACTGGGCCAGGGGGCTGCGCGACCGCGCGCCGGCCGGGGTCCGGCTGACATGACGCCGTCGGCCAGCGATCCCGGCCCGCGATCCCGGCCCGGCCGGCCCGCAAGGTCGGGTCAGCCCGCGAGGCCCGGTCAGCCGGCAAAGTCCGGTGAGCCTCAGCCCGGCCGGCCCGCGAGGCCGGGTCAGCCCGCAGAGTCCGGCGAGCCCCGGCCGGGCCGCCCCGCCCGGTCCGCCCAGCGAACCCGGCCCGGCCCGCGGGCCCGGCCCGGCAGCTCCCGGCCGCCGGCCGGCCCGCGTGCCGACCTCGCGCGGTCGGCCGCTTACGACGTGCTGCGGGCCGTGGCTGAGCGTGATGCGTATGCGAACCTGATGCTGCCGTCACTGCTCAGGGAGCGAGGGATCACCGGCCGGGACGCGGCGCTCGCGACCGAGCTGGCCTACGGGACGCTGCGCGGCCAGGGCACCTACGACGCGATCCTCGCCGTGTGCAGTGACCGCGGCATCGACCAGATCGACGCGCCCATCCGGCAGGTGCTCAGGCTCGGCGCCCACCAGCTGCTCGCCACCCGGATACAGGCGCACGCGGCCGTCGCCACGTCGGTCGACCTGGCCAGGGATGTCGCGGGCCAGCGCCCGGCCGGGTTTGTCAACGCGGTGCTCCGCAAGGTGGCGACGCGCGATCTCGATGCCTGGATGCAGATCGCCGCACCTGGCCGCGCGGCGGATCCCGTCGGCTACCTGGCCATCAGGTACAGTCACCCGCCCTGGATCGTGACCGCGCTGCGCGACGCGCTTGGCGAGGATCCCGGCGGAGACCTGGCCGAGACGGAGGCGGCCCTGGCCGCGGACGGGACCAGGCCGCAGGTAACCCTCTGCGCCACGCCCGGGCTCTCCAGCGCCGCCGAACTCGTCACCGGTGGCGGCGCACTGGCCCGGTGGTCTCCGTTCGGCGCGTATCTGGCCGAAGGTAACCCGGCGGATGTCGCCGCCGTGGCCCAGCAGCGCGCGGCAGTTCAGGACGAGGCGAGCCAGCTTGTCGCACTGGCCCTGACCCGCGCGGACGTGTCCGGCCCGGACGTCCGCTGGCTCGACCTGGCCGCCGGGCCTGGCGGCAAGGCCCGGCTGCTCGCCGGGCTGGCGGCCGGCCGGGACGCCCGGCTGCTCGCCGTGGACGTGCGCCCGCACCGGGCCGGCCTTGCCCGCGCAGCGACGGCCGGTACCGGCCGGGCCGCGGTGGTGGCGGCCGACGGGCTGGTGCCCGCCTGGCAGCCCGGAGCCTTCGACCGGGTGCTCGCCGACGTACCGTGCTCGGGGCTCGGCGCGCTCCGCCGCCGGCCCGAGGCACGCTGGCGCCGCACCCCGTCGGACGTCGCCGGGCTCGGCGGCCTGCAGCGCGGGCTGCTCGCCGCGGCGCTCGACTCGGCCAGGCCGGGCGGGGTGGTCGCGTACGTGACCTGCTCGCCGCACCTGGCCGAGACCCGCGAGATCGTGGCCGCCACGCTGGCGGCCAGGGACGACGTCCAGGTGCTCGACGCGCCCGCGCTGCTCCCCGAGGTGCCCGGCCTGCGCTGCCCGCCGGGCGACGGGCGGTACGCGCAGTTCTGGCCGCACCGGCACGGCACGGACGGCATCTTCCTGGCGCTGCTCCGCCGGGCCGCCCCCGGATAGCTGGTCCGGCAAGCCGCGTGGCCGGGCGGGCTGAGGTCAGTAGGCTGGTCGCACTTAGCTGGCCGCGAGGGGCGGGAATGGACGGGCGCTACTTCATCAGTTACTCGCGGGCCGACGGCACCGAGATCGCTCAGCAATTGGCCGACCGGCTCGTGGCCGGCCCGCCGTCGTATCCGGTGTGGCTGGACAGGGACATACCGCCCGGCCAGGAATGGGATGAGCAGATCAGGGATGCGATCCAGGACTGCGCTGGCCTGCTCTTCCTCATGACGAACGACGCCGTGCGGGATAAGTCGCACTGCAAGCCGGAGTGGACGTGGGCGCTGAAGTACAAGAAGCCGGTGATACCGCTGCGGGTGGAGGCCGGCGCCGAGCTCCCGTTCCAGCTGTCGTCCCGGCAGTACATCGACTTCAGCGACGACTTCGAGGCCGGGCTCGCGCGGCTGCGCGTCTTTCTCGGCTGGATCGGCAGCCCGGAATGGGTGCTGATGGATCTGCGGGATCAGCTGGCGGAGGCCGAGCGGGCGCTGCCGAGGGCCGAGCCGGCCAAGAGGCCCCGGATCGAGCAGGACATCGCGGACCTGCGCCAGCGGGCAGCGGATCAGCGGCGGCTGCTGGCCGACCCGGACGCGGCGACGCGGCGCACGCAGCAGCGGATCGCCGCCGGGATGGAGCGGCAGCGGCGGCCCGAGCGGCTGGACGCCGGGCCGGCCCGGGCGAAGTTCGTGAACCCCCCGCCGGTGGTCGCGCCCGGCTACTTCCAGGACCGGTACGTGGAATCCGAGCTGGTTGGCGACTTCCTGCGGGCCGACGATCTGCGGATCATGACGGTGGTCGGGCGCGGCGGGGTCGGCAAGACCGCCATGGTGTGCCGGCTGCTCAAGGCGCTGGAGGGCGGCCGGCTTCCCGATGACCTGGGCGACCTGGCGGTGGACGGGATCGTGTACCTGAGCCCGGCGGGCGCGCATCCGGTGAGCTTCCCTAACCTGTTCGCCGACCTGTGCAGGGTGCTGCCGCCGGAGATCGCCGGTGAGCTGCAGCAGCGTTACCGCGAGCCGCAGCAGAGCCCGTCGGCGCTGATGCGCGCGCTGCTCGACGCCTTCCCGGCCGGCCGCGTGGTCGTGCTGCTGGACAACGCCGAGGACGTCATCGACGCCTCCTCCGGTGCCTTCGGCATCACCGACGCGGCACTGGACGAGGCGCTGCGCGCGCTGCTGTCCGCTCCCGCGCACGGCGTGAAGATCATCATGACGACCCGGGTGGCTCCCCGCGCGCTGCTGCTGGTCCAGCCGCAGCGGCAGCGGCGGCTGGACCTGGACGAGGGACTGAGCTCGCCGTACGCCGAGCAAGTGCTGCGGGCCAGGGATCCCGACGGGCGGCTTGGGCTCAGGGACGCTCCCGAGGAGCTGCTCGACCGCGCCCGGCAGCGGACCCGCGGTTACCCCCGGGCGCTGGAGGCGCTTGCGGCGATCCTGGCCGCCGACCGGGACGCCACGCTGCCCGAGCTGCTGGCCGAGCCTGCCCGGCTGCCGGAGAACGTGGTGGAAGTCCTGGTCGGGGAGGCATTCAGCCGGCTGGATGCGGCAGCGCAGCAGGTGATGGAGGTGCTGGCGATCTACGCCACGCCGGTTCCGCCAGTGGCGGTGGACTACCTCCTGCAGCCCTACGAGCCGGCCGTTGACACGGCCCCGGTGCTGCGGCGGCTGGTGAACATGCAGTTCGTCCGCCGGGAGGCTGGTCGCTATCACCTGCACCAGGTCGACCGTGACTACGCGCTCGGCCGCGTCCCGGCGGGCGAGTCGGCTGATCGCCACGCCGACCCGGCGCCGTTCACGCACACCGCGCTGCGGCACCGCGGCGCGGAATACTTCGAGCAGACCCGCACGCCGCGGGAGGCGTGGAAGACCCTGGATGACCTGGCCCCGCAGCTCGCCGAATTCGAGCTGCGCTACGCCGGCGGCGACTACGACGCCGCGGCCGATGTGCTGATTGGCATCGACTTCGACTACCTCGCGCAGTGGGGTCACTACCGGCTGAGCGCCGGGATGTACGAGCGGCTGTCGGGCCATCTCGAAGATCCGTGGACCGACGCCACCTGCAGGAACCGCCTGGGCAGCTGCTGCTGGTCGCTTGGCGACATCCATCGGGCCATCGACCTCCGCGAGCAGGCGCTGGCCATCTTCCGCGCGGCCGGCAACCGGCTGGACGAGGCGACCGTGCTGAACAACCTCGGAATCTGCTACCACGATCTCGGCGACACCCATCGGGCCATCGATTTCTACGAGCAGGCGCTGGCCATCTACACCGAAGGCGGCGACCTGCGATCGCAGGCGGCTACGCTCGGCAACCTCGCGAACTGCCACGTCCTGCTCGGCCATGTTCCCGAGGCGCTCGAGTTCTGCGAGCGCGCGCTTGTCATTGACCGCGAAGCGGGCGACCGGCAGGGCCAGGCCGCCGACCTGTGCCTCCTGGGCAACGCCTGCCGCGACCTCGGCCAGCCTGAGCGCGCCGCGGATGCCTACCTGCAGGCGGTCGTGATAGCCCGCCAGATCGGCTACCGCTACGGCGAGGCTTTCAGCCTGGCCGGCCTGGCGGACGCGCACCGGGACCTCGCGATGTGGGGCCAGGCGATCGAGCATGCCCGGCAGGCCGCCGACCTGGCCGCCGCGATCAGTAACGCGCATGCGCAGAGCAGGATCGGCTGCGGCCTCGCCCGGATCCAGCTGCTGACCGGCGACCCGGCCGCCGCGCTGCAGACCGCCAGCGCCGCCCGCGGCCCCGACTACCTGCCCGGCCGCGCCGAGCTGTCGTTAATGCTCGCCGTCGCGCGGCTGAGGCTGGGGCAGCCAGCCGCGGCGGCGCCAGAGTTCCGCGCCGCGATCAGCCAAGCGGATGAGCTGCTCCGGCTGACCAGCGACGCCTACGCGGCACTCGACACCAGGGCACTGGCCCTGTGCGGGCTCGCGCTGACCGCCGGCGCGGGCGGGGCAGCTGCCGCCGAGCCCGCCACTGCGCCAGCGGCCATCGCCGCGTTCCGGGCCGCGCGGGCGATCTGCAGCGCCGAGGGCGTCGTCAGCCGCGTCCTCGCGCTGTTCGACGTCATCGCCGCGGCCGACCACGCCGACATCCTCGCCAGTATCCGGCCGGAGGTGACCGGCCGGGGGAGCGGGCCATGAAACCGGGATGCGGCGGCAGCCAGCACGGCGCACCCGCAAGGCGAGGACCGCCGACTGAGTCGTGAAACCCACCCTTCTCATGATCCCGGGGATTTCTCAGTCACGACGACTGAGAAATCCCCGCCATCCGGCCGGTGGTGGTCCGGCCGGAGGTGGCGCGACGGAGGTGGCGGGTCGGAGGAGCGAGCGGTAACCAGGCCGCCCCCGGCCGGCCCCGGCCGGGCCAGGCCGGGCCCGGTAGCCCGCCGGGCTTCCCGGGCGGGTTACCTGGCCGCGCTGGTCAGGCTGCGGCCGCGGTCGCCGGACAGCTTGCGGCCGCCGATGTCGGCGCGCTGGCCCTCGGCGTACCCGGCGCCGTAGCCGCTCCCGCTGTAGGTGATCCTCGCGTTGCGGGTCACCGGGTAGGCCTGCTCGACGTTGCGCCGGATCACCTGGCTCCGGTCGGCGAGGACCAGGGCCGTCCGCGAGCCGGCCTCGGCACCCGGCGAGGTCGCCTGGCTGGCCGCGGCGTGCTCGGCCGCGCGGACACGGGATATGACGGCGGTGGCGAACCCGAGCAGCCAGCTGCGCCGCCAGGCCCGCGGGCTGCTGCTCCAGCCGGGCACCTGGGCGCCGACCAGCCCGTGCCACATCTGGACGAGCACGGAGGTGTAGAGCAGGTCCGCCCGCTCGATGTCCGACGCGTACCCGAACATATGGATCCTGGTGCCGGGCCTGGACCCGCTCAGCACGATGCACTGGCAGCGCAGCGCGGAACCGAGCCCGCAGAGCAGGTGCGCCTTCACCCGCGCCCACGGGTTGTCGATGTCCAGGATGCGGTTCTCCGGGCGGTCGGTCTCCGGCCGGTCGGCGGCCAGCAGCGCCCGGTCGATCCCGTACTTGGCCATCAGCTCCGCGGCCTTGGCCGTCAGTGCCTGGGCCTCGGGCGGCGTGACACTCTCGTCCTCCGCCTTCGCCAGCAGCTTGCGAACGCGGTCAAGCAGCTTGCCTGGTGCCTCGGAGCTGACTGGTGCCTCGGGAGTCAATTCACGGCCTCCTCGCCGGTCGGGGGATTCGAATACGGGATCGAACGTTAGCCGGGGGCTGTGACATTTTCCCGCGGGCCGCGCGGCCAGTCTTCCATGCCCGTGCCTACACTTGCTGCCGAGATGACAGTGCAGATGGCGCCCAGCATCCTGGCCGCGGACTTCGCCAGGCTCGCGGACGAGGCCGCGGCCGTCGCGGACGCCGCCGACTGGCTGCACGTCGACGTCATGGACGCTCACTTCGTGCCGAACCTGACCATCGGCCTGCCCGTCGTCGAGGCGCTGCTCAAGCACGCGGGCCTGCCGCTTGACTGCCATCTGATGATCGAGGACCCGGACCGGTGGGCACCTGGCTACGCCGAGGCCGGGGCGCGGAACGTCACGATCCACGCGGAGGCGGCCAGCGCGCCGGTCAAGACGCTGCGGGCGATCAGGGCGGCGGGCTCGCGGGCCGGGCTGGGGATCAACCCGGCCACCCCGGTGCAGCCGTACGCCGACCTGCTGCCCGAGATCGACATGCTGCTGGTGATGACGGTGGAACCGGGGTTCGGCGGCCAGCCCTTCCTCGACCTCGTGCTGCCCAAGGTGCGCAGGGCCCGCGAGCTCATCGCCGCCCGCGGGACGGAGATCTGGCTGCAGGTGGACGGCGGGGTGAGCGAGGAGACGATCGGGCGCTGCGCCGAGGCCGGGGCCGACGTGTTCGTGGCGGGTTCCGCCGTCTACTCCGCCGACGATCCGGCCGCAGCCGTCCGCTCGCTGCGCTCGGCCGCCGAGCGCGCCACCGTGGCGGCCGGGTGGCGCTGACCCCGGGGCCCGCGGCGCGAGAATCTGGCCGCGTGCTGTCGATCCGGGCAGATCCGTTCGTCGTAGGGGTACCGGGCGGAAGTTCAGCAGACCTCCGCCGCAACGAGACCGCTAGGAGACTGGCATGGCGCAGTACGTAATCCTTATTTACGAGAACGAAGATGCCTACGTCGATGCCTCGCCAGAGGTACTGCAGACGGCGATGGAAGCGCACGGGCGCTTCGCCGGGCAGGTCGGCGAGCACGGCGGGAAGCTGCTCGGCGGCAACGCCCTGCAGCCCATCACCACCGCGACCTCGATCCGCGGCGACGTGGTCACCGACGGCCCGTTCGCCGAGACCAAGGAGGCACTCGGCGGCTACTACCTGATCGAGGCCCCGGACCTGGACCACGCGCTGGAGATCGGCAAGCTCTGCCCGGCGCCGTACGGCGGCGTCGAGGTGCGGCCGGTATGGGACACCTCCGGCGGCTGAGCCCGTGCTGGTGACCGGTGACGCCCCCGGCCGGGATGCCGCCGTCACTGCCGCTGTCGCCGACGCGCACCGTCGCGAGTGGGCCTTCGTGCTCGCCGCGACGGCGCGCGTCACGCGTGACTTCGACCTCGCCGAGGAATGCGTCCAGGACGCCTACGTGGCCGCGCTGGACGCCTGGTCGCGCGGCGGCATCCCGCGCAACCCCGGTGCCTGGCTGACCACCACGGCCCGGCGGCGGGCGCTGGACGCGCTGCGCCGGGACCGGACGCTCCGCTCGAAGCTGCCGCTGCTGATCGAGCCCGGCCCGCCGCCGGCCGCGGGCGAGCCTGCCGGTCCGGACAGCGGTACCGGGCCGGGCGGCGGGAACGACGCGGGCTGGCCTGCGGAGGATGACGTGATTCCCGACGACAGGCTCCGGCTCGTCTTCACCTGCTGCCACCCGGCGCTGGCCAGGGAGGCCCAGGTCGCGCTCACCCTGCGGCTGGTCTGCGGGCTGACGACCGGGGAGATCGCCCGCGCGTTCCTGGTGTCCGAGCCGACCATGGCCGCGCGGGTGACCCGCGCCAAGAAGAAGATCTCGGCCGCCCGGATCGCCTACCGGGTGCCCGCCGCCGCCGAGCTGCCCGAGCGGCTGGACGCCGTGCTGACCGTCGTCCATCTCCTCTACACCACCGGCCACACGGCACCAGACGGGGATAACCTCGTCCGCGCCGACCTGGTGGACCGGGCGATCGGGCTGGCCAGGATGATCCGCGCGCTGATGCCCGACGAGCGGGAGGCACGCGGGCTGCTGGCGCTGCTGCTGCTGACCGATGCGCGCCGGGATACCCGCGCCGACGCCGGCGGCCGGCTGCTGCTGCTGGAGGACCAGGACCGGTCCCGCTGGGACCGCGGGGCGATCGACGAGGGAACCGCGCTGGTGGCCGGCGCGCTGCGCGGCGGCAGCCCCGGGCGGTTCGCGCTGCAGGCGGCGATCGCCGCGCTGCACGCCGAGGCGCCCAGCTACGGCCAGACCGACTGGCCGCAGCTGCTCCAGCTGTACGGGGAGCTGCTGCGGGCGTGGTCATCGCCGGTGGTCGCGCTCAACCGCGCGGTCGTGCGCGCGATGGTCGACGGGCCGCAGCCGGCGCTTGCCGAGATCGCCGAGCTTGAGCTTGACGGGCGGCTGGCCGGCTACCGCTACCTGCCCGCCGCCAAGGCGGATTTGCTGCGCCGCCTCGGCCGCAACGCCGAGGCGGCCCGCGCCTACCAGGCGGCACTTGAGCTGACGGGCAACGCCGCCGAGCGGGAATTCCTCAGCCGCCGGATCACCGAGGTCTCGGCCGGGTAGCGGACGCGGCTCAGCGCATGCCGTGCTCAGCGCATGCCGTGCGATGTGGCTCTGGGCGGGTTCTATGCCGTACAACTTCACATCGCACGGGTTGCGGGTATCCGGGGCGGCGGGGAGCGGTGGACGTGGGGCGACGGGCCTCTGCCGACAGGACCGCGGGGGCCGCCCCGCTGAGGTGCCGGGCCAGCCGCCGGATTCTGCGGCGGAATAGCCGTCGTGGCACACTGGTTCACGAAGCAGATGCGTGCTCCGGGGTCGGTGTAACTCCGAGCCGGCGGTGACAGTCCGCGACCCGGCCGATGCCATCGGCCGGCTGATCCGGTGGAATTCCGGTACCGACGGTGAAAGTCCGGATGGGAGGAAGCACGCGCACGGCGACGGCCCGTCAGGGCTGTGAGCCGTGCCGCGCGTTCGCGCGTCCCCGGAGCCCGCGCCAGCTAAGGCAGCCCACTACAGGCAGCCCACTACAGGCAGCACAGGGCAGGCAGCACCAGGAGGACGCGGTGTTCACCGGAATCGTGGAAGAACTCGGCCAGGTCGTCGCGCTCGAGCGGCTTGGCGACGCCGCGCGGCTCACCATCCGCGGGCCGCGGGTCGCGTCTGACGCCTCGCGCGGCGACTCGATCGCGATCAACGGCGTCTGCCTGACCGTCACGAGCACTGCCGACGGCATGTTCAGCGCCGACGTGATGGGCGAGACCCTGAGCCGGTCGGGCCTCGGCGGGCTTGTCCCCGGCGCCCCGGTGAACCTGGAGCGCTCGATGCGGCTGGACGGCCGCCTTGGCGGGCACCTGGTCCAGGGTCATGTCGACGGCACCGGCACGATCATCGAGCGCAGGCCGGCCCCGCGCTGGGAGATCGTGCGGATCGCCGTGCCGGCCCGGATATTCCGTTACGTCATTGAAAAGGGCTCGGTGGCTGTCGACGGGATCAGCCTGACCGTTTCGGCGGCGGGGACCGGCGAGCGCGGCAGCCCCGGCCGGCCTGACCAGCCGGACTGGATCGAGGTCAGCCTGATCCCCGAGACGCTGGAGCGGACCACGCTCGGCCGCAAGCAGGCCGGCGAGGCCGTCAACCTGGAGGTCGACATGATCGCCAAGTACGTCGAGAAGCTGCTCGGCGCCGGGGTCCGGGCATGATCCGCGGCGTCCCGGCGGAGGCCGGAACCCGGCTGGACGAGGTCGGCCGGGCGATCGCGGACATCGCCGCCGGGCGCGCGGTCGTGGTGGTCGACGACGCCAGCAGGGAGAACGAGGGTGACATCGTCTTCGCGGCGGCCAAGGCCACGCCGGAGCTGCTGGCGTTCACGATCAGGTACGCGCGCGGCCTGATCTGCGTTCCGATGGTCGGCAGTGACCTGGACCGGCTGCAGCTGCCCCAGATGACCAGCGACAACCAGGAGCACATGGGCACCGCGTTCACGATCAGCGTGGACGCGCGGGACGGGATCACCACCGGGATCTCGGCGGCGGACCGGGCCAGGACCATCCGGACCCTGGTGGATTCCGCGACGGAGCCCTACGAGATCGTCCGCCCCGGGCATGTCTTCCCGCTCCGCTACGCCGAGTGCGGCGTGCTGAAGCGGGCCGGGCACACCGAGGCCGCGGTCGACCTCGCCAGGATGGCCGGGCTGAGCCCGGCGGGCGTGGTGGCGGAGATCGTCAACGACGACGGGACGATGGCCAGGCTTCCGCAGCTGCGTGCCTTCGCCGACGAGCACGGGCTGGCGCTGATCTCCATCGCGCAGCTGATCGAGTACCGCAGGCACTCCGAGCACCTTGTCCGCCGGGTGGCGGAGACCAGGATGCCGAACCGCTCCGGCGAGTGGCGCGCGTTCGGCTACCTGAGCTCGGTGGACGGTACCGAGCACCTCGCCCTGGTGTTCGGCGATATCGGGGAGGCCGGCGGCGGCGGTGGCGGCGGCGGAGAGCCAGGCGGCGTCCTGGTCCGGATGCACTCCGAATGCCTCACCGGGGACGTGTTCGGCTCACGGCGCTGCGATTGCGGCGACCAGCTCAACGCGTCGATGGACATGATCGCGGCCGAGTGCCGTGGCGTCGTGCTCTACCTGCGCGGCCACGAGGGCCGCGGCATCGGGCTGATCAGCAAGCTGCGCGCCTACCAGCTGCAGGACGGCGGCGCCGACACGGTGGACGCGAACATCGAGCTCGGCCTGCCCGTCGACGCACGCGAGTACAGCACCGGCGCGCAGATGCTGGCCGACCTGGGGGTCCGCTCGCTCCGCCTGCTGACCAACAATCCGGCCAAGGTCCGCGGCCTGTCCGGGTTCGGCATCGAGGTGACCGGCCGCGTGCCGCTGCCGGTCACCCCGACGCCCGACAACCTGCGCTACCTGATGGCCAAGCGGGACCGGCTGGGCCACAAGATCGAGAACCTTCCGGTGCCCAACGGGACCGCGGCGCCCGCCCCGCCGCGCCCCGCGGATCCCGGCCCCGGCTCCCCCGGCGCGGGCGGTCCCGGCCCGGGTGCCGCGATTGTCCAGGCGCCGGCGGCTCCCGCCGCGGCGCCGGCGGCCGGGTCGCGATGAGCGGCGCGGGCCGGCCGGCCGGCCATGCGGTGGACGCGGCGGGGCTCAGCCTGGCCATCGCGGCGACCCGGTGGCACGCGGAGGTCACCGACAGCCTGCTGCGGCGCGCGGTGGCCGCGGCCGGCGCCTGCGGCGTCGCCGCGCCGCTGGTGGTCCGGGTGCCTGGCGCGGTCGAGCTGCCCGTGGTGGCCGCCGAGCTGGCCCGCCGCCATGACGCGGTGGCCTGCCTGGGCGCCGTCATCCGCGGCGGGACTCCGCATTTCGAGTACGTCTGCGACGCGGTGACCTACGGGCTGGCACGGGTGGCGCTTGACACCGGGACCCCGGTCGGCAACGGCGTGCTCACCTGCGAGAGCCTGCAGCAGGCGATCGAGCGATCAGGCGGCGATGACGCCGCCGAGGACAAGGGCTGGGAGGCCGTGGTGGCCGCGCTAGAGACCGCGCTCGTGCTGCGCGGCCTGCGCGCCGCCGCCAGCTCTGGCTAACGACGCGGCCTGCCGGGGGCCCTGCACCACGCTCAGCGCGGCCCGCCGGGCGCGGCTCGGCGCGAGGTGGGAGATGGGACTCTCCTCGTAGCCGATCAGGCTGTGGTGCACGGCGGTCATCAGCGCCTGCGCCCGGTTCGTCGCGCCGAGCTTCTCGTACAGCCGCGCGACGTAGGTTTTCGCCGTCGAGGTGCTGATGTGCATCACCTGGGCGATCACCGGGACGGTCAGGCCGTCGCGCAGCAGGCGCAGCACCTCCGCCTCCCGGGGGCTGAGTGACAGCCCGTCCCGCAGTGTCCGGCGGCGGTTGAGCGCCACTGCCAGCCCGGACGCCGTGAAGGACGTGGCCGCGACGGCAGCATGCCGGATCGCCGCGAGTACCTCGTCCACCGGCGCGGCCTTCGAGACGAAAGCCGACACGCCGGCGTCCAGCGCCTGGAACAGCAGGTGATCCTCGTCGCGCGAGGTCAGCATGACGATGCCGAGCTGGGGATGGCGGTCCCTGAGCTCCCTGGCCAGCTTCATGCCGTCGCCGTCGGGCAGGGATGCGTCCATGGTCACCACGTCCGGCTGCACCGCCGCGATCAGCCCGGGCGCCCCGGCGGCTGACTCGCTTTCGGCCACGATCTCGATGTCGTCCTGCCGCGCGATCACCTCGCGCAGGCCGTATCGGGTAAGAGTGTGCCCGTCAACGATTAGCAAACGAATTAGCATGCTGGTGTCCCCCACTACAGCGGCTAAGATTACGAATTCAGTTCGATTATGCCGTACCTATGTTGCAGAACGCAGGGTCGCAGGACCCGGGTTTGCTGCCGAGTGGCCCGGGCCGAAGTACCCAGGTCGCCGATTCCGGTCAGCGGCCGACGGCCAGGACCGCGATCAGGGTGCCGCCGAGCAGGAAGGGCCCGAACGGAAGCGCGCCGTGCAGGGTGATCCGCCGGGCCGCCAGCAGCGCCACGCTGACCACCGCCGACAGCAGGAAGCCCAGGCAGGCCCCGAAGAGCAGGGTGCGCCAGCCCAGCCAGCCCAGCATGAGGCCGGCCAGGGCCGCCAGCTTGATGTCGCCGCCGCCGAGCTGGCCGGGGCGCGCCAGCGCCAGCAGCAGGTACGCAGCGGCCATCACGACGCCGCCCAGCAGCGCACGGACTAGCGCGCCGCCGTCGTCGTCGACCACGGCGGCCGCGGCCAGCAGGATGATCAGCACCGGGATGGCGGGCACGACCAGCCGGTCGGGCAACCGCTGAACGGTGATGTCAATCGCGGCCAGGGCCACGCCGAGCGTGCCGAGAAAGCCGAGCGCCACGGTGTCGGCCTGGCCGCCGAACCGCCCGAGCAGCAGTGCCAGGACCGCGGCGGTGGCCAGTTCCAGCGCCAGCGGCGTGCCAGGGCGGCGGCCGCAGCGAGCGCACCGGAAGCCGGGCCAGCGGGGCGCCGGCGTGGCGCAGGACGGGCAGGTGACCCGGTCCGGCACGCCGCTGGGCACCGACAGCCGGAAGACCGGACCGCGCAGCGCGGCGCCGAGCGGCAGCCCGGCGACGGCACCAGCGAGGGCCCAGATCAGGTTCATGTCACTAATAGTAGGCGCATGAATACGAAATTGGACTGCTGTCGTCCTGTAACGGCCTGATCGGTCATCTTTGTCAGTCGATCACCCGACATGTAGACCGACAAGCTGAATAACACTGTCCGTTCGGCCGATGTCGCTCAGAGTGACGATGACGCAAGCTTCTCCCATAACCGGAACAGCGCCCCTGCTGCCCGGCAGGGTCAACTCCCGGCCCACCCCCCAGAAGGAGTTCCACATGCTCAAGCTCTTCGTCACGATGGCCAACTTCCTCGCGCAGCCGATCCGCAGGGACGACCGCGGCGCGACCGCCGTGGAGTACGGCCTGATGGTGGCCCTGATCGCCGCGGTGATCGTCACCACGGTCGGCCTGCTCGGCGCCAAGCTCAACACTCTGTTCACCAGCGTCACCGGCTCCATCTGATCGCCAGGCACGCGCCTAGCCAGCGAGCTGGCTGGCTAGGCCATGACGAGAAAGGCAACGCTGGTGCATAGGCGACAGTCGGGTAATGGCGCGCGGGACCGCGGCGCCGCCGCGGTCGAGTTCGCGCTGCTGCTCCCGCTGCTGCTGCTGCTCATCTTCGGCATCATCGACTTCGGCCGCGCGCTCAACGCGCAGATCACGCTCACTCAGGCCGCCCGCGAGGGCGCCAGGCTTGAGGCGCTGGACCAGCCGAACGTGGTGAGCCGGACGCAGGGCGCCGCCACGGGGCTGAGCAACGTCAGCGTGAGCGTGGTGACGGCCTGCCCGGTTGGCGCCTCGACGGGCCTTACCAACGCGGTCGTCAAGGTCACTTACACGTTTACCTTCATCACCCCGGTCGGCAGCATCGCCGAGATGTTCGGCGGCGCCGGCTACGGGGCCCCCATCACGCTCACCGCCCAAGGGACCATTCCATGCGAAACCTGATAACGGGACTTGTCTGCCCCGCGGCGCGGCTGCTCAGGCGCAACGACCGGGGCGCGATTGGCGTCCTGGTCGGGATCCTGATCGGCGGCGGCGTGCTGTTCGGGATGGGCGCCCTGGTGGTCGATGTCGGGCAGCTCTACCAGAATCGCGCCGAGCTGCAGAACGGCGCCGACGCGGGCGCACTGGCGGTGGCCCAGAGCTGCGCCAAGGGCACCTGCACGTCCAGCGTCGCCAAGTCCTACGCCGACGCCAACGCCAGGAGCGGGATAGCCGGGGTGGACCTGGTGTGCGGGTCCGGCAGCCTGGGCGCCTGCCCGGCCAGCACCGGCAAGATCTACGACTGCCCGGCGGCCCCGGCGGCCGGCACCAACTACGTCGACGTGCATACGGAGACCGAGACCGCCAGCGGCTCGTCGCTGCTGCCGCCGGCCTTCGCCCGGACGCTGCTCGGCAACTCCAACTATCAGGGCAGCACCGTTTACGCCTGTGCGCAAGCGGAATGGGCCGCCCCGGCCAACGCCACCACCATCGGCATCACCATCCCCGAATGCGAGTGGGCGAAGGACACGGACAACGGCACGTCCTACGCCCCCTCCACAGGCCAGTCGTCCGCCTTCGACCAGAAGATCCAGCTGGACGAGGAGCCCTCGACCACCTGCTCCAGCACCCAGGAAGCCGACACGACCACCGACCTGAGCGGCAATTGCACGGTGGCCATCAGCGCTGGCCTCTACAGCGGCTACGTCGGCGATCCCCGGCGGCTGGGCTCGGGGCCGGACTGCTCGGCAGCGCTCTCCGCCGCCCAAGCCAGCCACAGCGTGGTGCTCCTTCCGGTGTACAACGTGGTCGACCTCACCGGCGCGCTCTGCGGCGGCAAGGTCAGCGAACCCTTCATGCTGTCCTGCTGGGTCGCACCGGGCAGCCCGTGCTACGAACTGGTGGGCTACGCCGGCTTCGTCGTCACCGGCTACAACTACCCCAACGTCGACGAGAACTCTCAGTCGGCGGACTACCTGAATCCCGGCAACACCTGCTCCGGCGGAAGTTTCTGCCTCGATGGCTACTTCACTCAGACCATCGTCCCGCTTGGCCCGACCCCGTATTCATCCAGCCGGGGATTCCCCCAGACCGTCAGCTCAGTCAGCCCTGGCGGCGCGGACCTGGGCGCCTCCGTCGCCTGGCTGACCGGCTGATCTTCGTCTAAGGAGAATCGTGAAACGTCGCATTCTGACCATCGGGCTGGCGGTGCTGCTGGCCGTATTCGGTACGGCGGGCGTGCTCGTCTACGTCCACCAGGCCAACGTCCGCGCTCTGGCGGGGCAGCGGGCCGTCAGCGCGCTGGTGGCCACGCGCCAGATTCCATCGGGCACGTCGGCGCGTGCGGCGGTCGCGGCCGGGATGCTGACCAGCCAGCAGCTGCCAGCCTCGGCGGTGCCGTCCGACGCGGTCCGCTCGATCACCGCCAGCCTGGGCGCCCTGGTGACGAGCGCGAGCATCGCGCCGGGGCAGCTGCTGCTGCTGCCCATGCTGGTAACGGTTGCGCAGACGACTTCAGGAATGGCGATCCCGGCGGGCATGGTCGCCGTGACCCTCCAGCTCTGCCTCACCGAGACGGTGGCGGACGGCGTCCACGCCGGCTCGGAGGTCGCGGTGTTCGACACCTACTCCTCCTCCGGCACGCTGACCGCGCAGCCGAACTGCAGCGGGCCGCACCAGCAGCAGGACGCTGGCGGGGTGCATACCCGGATCGTGCTGCCGAAGGTGCTGGTGCTCTCGGTCGGGGAGTCCGCCGCGGCCGGGCAGGCCAGCTCGTCGGCCACCAGTACGGCATTCAGCCAGAGCAGCTCCACGCTGTCCAGCCAGGGCACCGTGATGGTGACCTTCGCGGTGTTCCAGGACAACGCCGAGCGGCTGATCCAGCTGAGCGAGGCGGGCCTGCCCTACCTGGCGCTGCTCACGCCGTCATCCAGGACACGTGCCGACAACTCGGTCGTGCCGCAGTTTCCCCCGCTGAATGGCGCCGCGGCCAACGCCGCGGTTCCCGGCGCCTAGCCGAGAAGAAGGACCATGCCTATTTTCTGCGAACCGATTCCCGGCCGCGTCGCCACCGCCGACGAGCTGCTGCTGAGCATCGGCGGCGCGGTCAGCACCGCTGACAGCCTGCGGGCCGCGGCCGAGATGCTGGCCAGCGATCCCGCCGAGACCCTGGTGGTGATCGGCCCGGAGGTGGCGACAAGCGACGCGCTTGAGTTCGCCTCGGCACTGCGGCTGACCCGGCCCACCGTCGGCGTCATCCTGACCCGCGAGTGGATCGACGTGAGCATGCTGACCGACGCGCTGAGCGCCGGGGTGCGGGAGGTCGTCCCCGCCGGCGACCGCGGCGCGCTGCTCGCCGCCTGCGATCGCTCCCGCGAGCTGTCGCGGCGCCAGCTCGCCGCGCTCCCCGCCGTGGCAGCCGAGCCCGCGCCGGAAGGGAAGATCATCACCGTGTTCGCTGCCAAGGGCGGCTGCGGCAAGACCACGCTCGCCGTCAACCTGGGCGTGGTGCTCGCGGCCGGCACCGACAAGCGCGTGTGCGTCGTGGACCTGGACCTCGCGTTCGGCGACGTGGCGATCAGCACGCAGCTCGATCCGGTGCGCACCATCACGGGCGCGCTGCCGATGGCCGGTCACCTGGACATCACCGGCGCGGCGTCGCTGCTGACCAGCTACCGGCCCGGACTGGACATGCTGCTGGCCCCGGTCGGGCCAGGCGATGTGGAGAATGTCACGCCCGCGCTGGTCGGCGAGCTCCTCGCGGTACTGCGCGGGATCTTCGACTACGTCGTGGTTGACACCCCGCCGCAGCTCAGCGACCACGTGCTCGCTGCCATCGACGCCTCGGCTCACCTCGTGCTGATCACCACCCCGGACGTGCCGGCGCTCAAGAACCTCCGCGTGACGCTGGACGTGCTGGACATGCTCGCGTATCCGGCGGCGCAGCGCTTCGTGGTGCTCAACCGGTCGGATTCGAAGGTCGGGCTGAGCCCGGAAGACGTGGAACGGGTGGTGCGCGGGCCGGTCGCCGCCCGCATCCCGTCCAGCCGTGACGTGCCCGTCTCGATCAACAAGGGCATGCCGATCACGCTGGACAACCCCAGGCATCCGGTGAGCCAGGCCATTACCCGGTTCGCGCGCCAGTACCTCCTCGAAGCGGCTGAGCCTGTGTCCCGGCTGCGCCGCAAAAGCCCGCGGCACCTGTGGCAGCTGAGGAGGGCGGCATGAGCCTGTCCGAGCGGCTCGCCCAGCAGCGGACGCTGGCGCCCGCCTCGACTGCGGCGCAGACCCCGGGCCCGCAGCACCGGGGCGGTCAGCACCGGCTTCCCGGCCGGCTCGCCCAGCAGCGGCCGCTGGCACCGCAGCAGATGCTGGCGCCCGCGCTGGCCCGGGAACAGCCCGCCGCGCTCCGCCGCGCCGCCCGCAACGCCGACCCGTTCGCCGCGGTCAAGCTCAGCGTCCACGCCGGGCTGCTCGACGTGCTCGGGCCGAAGCTGTACGACGCGCGCCTGGAGCAGCAGGAGCTCGAGCTCCAGGTCACGCAGACGCTGCAGGAGGTGCTGCAGCGCGACGAGACCCCGCTGACGGCGGCTGACCGGCAGCGGATAGCGCAGGAGGTGGCGGACGAGATCCTCGGCCACGGCCCGCTTGAGCCTTACCTCCGGGACCCCGAGGTCTCCGAGATCATGGTCAACGGCTACGACCAGATCTACATCGAGCGCGGCGGGCGGCTGCAGGCCGTGCCTGCGGCCTTTACCGACGAGAGCCACCTGCGCCGGACCATCGACAAGATCGTGGCGCGGGTGGGCCGCCGGGTGGACGAGGCCAGCCCGATGGTCGACGCGCGGCTGCCGGACGGCAGCCGGGTCAACGCCGTCGTGCCGCCGGTGGCGCTAGACGGCTCGCTGCTGACCATCAGGAAGTTCGCCGCCGACCCGTTCACGCTGGACGATCTTATCGGTTTCGGCACCCTGACCGCGCCGGTGGCCGACTTCCTGCAGGCCTGCGTGCGGGGCCGCCTGAACATCGTGATCGGCGGCGGCACTGGCTCGGGCAAGACGACCACGCTGAACGTGCTGTCCTCGTTCGTGCCGGACGACGAGCGGATCGTCACCATCGAGGACGCCGCGGAACTGCAGCTGCGGCAGGAGCACGTCATCCGGCTGGAATCGCGCCCGCCGAGCCTGGAGAACCGCGGCGAGGTCCGGATCCGTGACCTGGTCAGGAACTCGCTGCGGATGCGGCCAGACCGGATCATCATCGGCGAGGTTCGCGACGGCGCCGCCCTGGACATGCTGCAGGCGATGAACACCGGCCATGACGGCTCCATCACCACGACTCACTCGAACTCGCCGCGTGACTCCCTTTCCCGCATCGAGACCATGGTCCTGATGGGCGAGATCGACCTCCCGCAGCGCGCGATCCGCGAGCAGATGGCCTCGGGCATCGACCTGATCGTTCACCAGTCCCGGCTGAAAGACGGCAGCCGCCGGGTCACGCACATCACCGCCGTCGAGGGAATGGAGTCCGACATCATCACGCTGCTCGACGTGTTCCTCTTCGACTTCCACGCGGGCCTGGACGACAGCGGCAGGCACCGCGGCGTGCTGCAAGCCACCGGCCTGCGGCCCGGCTTCGTCGACACCCTGGCCGACCGCGGCGTGGTGCTGCCAGCGGAGATCTTCCAGACCGGGATGCTGGCCCGATGAGCGGCATCGCGGCCGGCGCAATCTTCGTGGCGCTGCTGGGGCTTGCGCTGCTCGTGCTCGGGTCGCTGCGCCGCGATGACGGGCGCCCGCACCTGGCGGCACAGATCGAGCGCTACAGCCAGCGGGACGGGCGGCCCGCGCCGCGCGCCGACGGAACGGTCGCCAGCGCGGCAGTGGGCTGGGTGGCGCGGATGATGCAGTCCGGCGACGCCGAGCGGCGGCTCGCCACGCGGCTCGACCGGGCCGGAATCGCGCGGAAGCCGGCCGAGTGGGCCCTGCTGGGCGGCTGCGCCTGCGTGCTGCTCGCCGCCGTGCTGGCGGCAGTGACCGGCAACCTGCCGGTCGCGATCGTCGTCGGGGTGCTGGGCGGCTGGATCGGCATGCGGCTCGTGCTGAGCTTCCGGATATCACGCCGGCTGGCGGCCTTCGGTGACCAGCTGCCGACGGTCCTGCAGCTCGTGGCAGGCTCGCTGCGATCAGGGTTCTCGCTGGTGCAGGCGCTGGACGCGGTGGTGGGCGAGGAAGCCCAGCCCGCCGCCGGGGAGTTCGGCCGGGCGCTGGCAGAAACCAGGCTCGGAGTCGCCCTGGATGTCGCGCTTGACGGCGTCGCCACCCGGATGGAGTCCAGCGACCTGCGCTGGTCGGTGATGGCGATCCGGATCCAGCGCGAGGTCGGCGGCAACCTTGCCGAGGTGCTGCGCAACACCGTGCTGACGATGCGGGAGCGGGCGTACCTGCGTCGCCAGGTACGGGCGCTCAGCGCGGAGGGACGGCTGTCCGCCTACATCCTGGTCGCGATGCCGGTGCTGGTCGGCAGCTGGCTGATGCTCACCGCCCCCAGCTACATGCGCCCGCTGTACACCACGCCGGCCGGGGTGGGCATGCTCGTCGGAGCCGGGCTGCTGCTCGTGGCCGGCGCCTTTTGGATGCGCAAGGTCATCACGGTGGTGGTCTAGATGTCCGGCAGCATGCTCCTGATCGGCGCCCTCAGCGCGCTCGGGCTGGCGATCGCGCTGATGGTGCTGGCCTTGCGGCCGGCCCGATCCGGGCCGCGGGGTGTCGCCGTCGCACTGGCCGCCATCGAGCACGACTACGCCCGGGTGGCTCTGAAGGCCGCCAGGACCGGCTCCGACCCGCTCGCGGCGATGCCGGACTGGCTGGAGCGGCTGGCACGCCGGCTGTCGCCGGCGGGCATCGTCGGCGCGCTGGAGCGCAGGCTGGACCTGGCGGGCAACCCGTCGCGCTGGACCCCGGAGCGCATCCTCGCGGTCAAGGGCCTCGGGCTCACGGTGCTGGGCATCATCGGCGCGCTGAACGGGCTGCACAACCCCGGCCTGTTCGTCCTGTACGGCGGGATCGGCGGCTTCGCCGGGTTCTTCCTGCCCGACCTGCTGCTCTACAACTCCGGCATTAAACGGCAGGCGCAGATGCTGACGAACCTGCCGGACGCGCTGGACATGCTCACCGTATGCGTGGAGGCGGGGCTCGGCTTCGACGCCGCGCTCAGCCAGGTGGCGCGCAACACCAGCGGGCCGCTGGCCGCGGAGTTCGCCAGGACGCTGCAGGAGATGCAGATCGGGCTGTCCCGCAGCCAGGCGCTGCGCGCGCTGGTCGCCCGCACCACCGTGCCCGAGCTGCGGTCGTTCGTCTCCGCTGTGGTCCAGGCGAGCGATCTGGGCATCCCGGTCGCCCAGGTGCTCCGCGAGCAGGCCACCGAGATGCGGCTGCGGCGCCGCCAGCTGGCCGAGGAGAAGGCGCAGAAGGTACCGGTCAAGATCATGTTCCCGCTGATCGGCTGCCTGTTCCCGGCACTGCTCGTGATCGTTATCGGGCCGGGTGCGATCTCGATCGCGCACTCGCTCTTCGGTCATTAACAGCCATGGCCACGGCAGAGACAATGAACGCCGGGCCGGCCCAGGCCGCGCCGGCCCAGCCTGCCCTGGCCCGGGCCGCCCTGGCCCGGTCCGCCTCCGGCCGTGCCGTTCCCGCCCAGCCCGCCCAGCCCGCCCTGGCCCGGTCCGCCTCCGGCCGTGCCGTTCCCGCCCAGCCCGCCCTGGCCCGGTCCGCCTCCGGCCGTGCCGTTCCCGCCCAGCCCGCCCAGCCCGCCCTGGCCCGGTCCGCCTCCGGCCGTGCCCGTCCCGACCTCGGCAGGCTGATCATGGTGCCGGCGGCGGTCATCATGCTGTTGTTTGACATGATCGCGCTGACTCACGGCAGCGGCCTCGATCCGCTGCGGCTGCTCCGCACCGCGGCGATCTGCGCCTTCTACGCGCTGATCATCTGGTGCTACCTGCGGCGGGCGCCGGCCATTGCCACCAGCGGCTCGGTCACCGCCTACGCAGCCGCGGTCATCGCCACGATGATCCCGTTCGCCTTCCCGCTGCTGCCTGCCGGGCTGCCGGGAACGGGCCAGCAGTTCGCCGGAGATGCGCTGCTGCTGGCGGGCACCGCGTGGGCAGTATGGTCGCTGCGGTTCCTCGGCCGGAATCTGTCGGTGCTCGCTCAGGCCCGTGACGTGGTCGACCGGGGGCCGTACCGCCTGGTGCGGCATCCGCTCTACGCCGGGGAGATCGTGTCCGGGCTCGGGCTCGCGCTCTGCGTCGGCACCGTCGCCGCGTTCGCCGTCTGGCTGGCGCTCTGCGGGCTGCAGGCGTACCGCGCGCTGCGGGAGGAGCAGGTACTGCTGGACGCCCTGCCCGGCTACCGCAGCTACCGCGCCCGTACCGCCGCCCTGCTGCCCGGCCTGTTCTGAACCCAGCGCCCTGCTGCCCGGCCTGTTCTGAACCCAGCGCCCTGCTGCCCGGCCTGTTCTGATCCCGCCAGCCGGCGGCGCCCGGGGCGTTCCTCATGATCCCGGGGACGTGGGGGTACACCCGGGCCGCAGGTGACGGGCTGGCCGGCCCGGCCGTGCTGCTGCCGGTCCGGCCGCGCTACTGTCGGCCTGTCCTGGGCCTAATTCCGGGACCAGGCGAGCACCGGGCCGTGCGCCCGGAGGGTGACCGGCGAGCCGGGCGGCAGGTCACGGCCGCCGAGGGTCCGCACGATGATCTCCTCGCCGCCGCTGCCCTGGTCGGGCTGCACGTAGACCACGGCGTCGTGGCCGTGGTAGCCGTAGGAGACGACCCGGCCCGCCAGGCAGCATGGCCCGGTGGCCGCTGCCGGGCCAGCCTGCCCGCTCCCGTCACCGTGCCCGCTCCCGTCAGCGTGGCGGCTCCCGTCACCGTGCCCGCTCCCGTCAGCGTGGCGGCTCCCGTCAGCGTGGCCGCTCCCGTCAGCGTGGCGGCTCCCGTCAGCGGCCTGGAGCTCGACCTGCTCGGGCCGGATCAGGACGGTGACCGGGCCAGGCCGCGGGACCGCGGTTCCGCGGGCATCCACCGGCAGGCTGCCCAGGATCGTCTGCACGACGCCGGCGCCGAAGACTCCGCTGAGCAGGTTCGCGTCCCCGATGAAGGAGGCCAGGGCGGCGTCGACCGGCCGGGCGTACAGGTCCTGCGGCGCCGCGCACTGCGCGATCTTGCCGTCGCGCAGCACGGCGACCCGGTCCGCGGTGGACAGTGCCTCGTCCTGGTCGTGGGTGACCAGCACGGCCGTGGTGCCAGCCTGGCGGAAGATCTGCTGGACGTCGGCCCGGACGCTGGCCCGCAGGTGCGCGTCCAGGGACGCGAACGGTTCGTCGAGCAGCACCACGGCCGGCCGGATGGCCAGCGCCCTGGCCAGCGCGACGCGCTGCTGCTGACCGCCGGAGAGCTGATGCGGGTAGCGCTTGCCGAGCCCGCCCAGGCCCACCGACTCCAGCAGCTCGGCCACCGCGCTGCCGCGGCGCTCGCGCGCCGGGAGCCCGAAGCCGACATTGGCCGCGACCGTGAGATGCGGGAACAGGCTGCCCTCCTGCGGCACGTACCCGATCCGCCGCCGTTCCGGCGCCAGGTGCACGCCGGGGCCGTCGACCACCGTGTCGCCGATCGTCACCGTGCCGGCGTCGGCCCGCTCGAAGCCGGCCAGCAGCCGCAGCAGCGTCGTCTTACCGCTGCCGGACGGGCCGAGGATCGCAGTCAGCGACCCGGCAGGCACCGCCAGGTCGACCCCGGTCAGCACCGGGTGGTCGCCGAACGCCTTGCACAGGCCGGTGATCGCGAGCTGCCTCATATGGTCATCATCGCGCCTGGGCCGAGCGATCGAAGAACCGGCCGAGCACATAGCTCGGCAGCGCGGCGACCGCGATCATGACCAGGGCAAACGGGGCGGCCTGCCCGTAGGAGAGGTTCGACTCGTACGCCCAGAACTGCGTCGCCAGCGTCTGCACCCCGGTCGGGATCAGCACGAGCGTGGCCGTGAGCTCGGTGACAACCGACAGGAAAACCAGGCAGAACGCGGCTACCAGGCCGGGCCCGGCGAGACGCAGCGTCACCCGGCACAGCACTGCCAGCCTGCGCTGGCCCAGCGACCTGGCGATCTCGTCGAGACTGACCGGGGCCCTGGCCAGCGAGGCCTTGACGCCGACGAGCGCCAGCGGGAAGAACATGATCGCGTAGCAGGCGATGAGCAACGCGGCGGTGCCGTTCAGGAATCGCAGCCCGTAGATCTCGGTGAAGTACGACAGCGCGAACGCGATGACCACGCCCGGCATGGCCAGCACCAGGTAGGTGCAGCGCTCAAGGAACCGCCGGGCGCGCCCGCCGTGCCTGATCGCCAGCAGCGCCACCGGGAACGCCATCACGGTGGCCAGGGCGGCCGCCACGGCGCCGTAGAAGGCGGTATGCCCGGCAGCATCCAGCAGCGTGACATTGGCGCCGCCGGCGATGGCAGGCGCGCGGCTCTGGATCATCCAGTAGATGCTGGCCCACACCGGGACGCCAAGCGCGAGCAGGACCAGCGCGGCGAAGCCGGCCAGCACCGGCCAGCGGGCCCGGCCGAGCCGCAGCGGCGGGGCCTTGCGCTGGGCCAGCGGCCCTGACCTGCTGACCCTGCCCTTCCCGCGGAGGAGGCCTTCCCCGGTGAGCACGAGCAGGCTCAGCAGCACGAGCACCAGCGCCAGTGCGCAGGCCGCGGCGAAGCCGAACGTGTCGAACTCGGTGAAGATCTCGGTGGTGAACGTCTGGTAGCCGAGGATCTCGAACGCGCCGTACTCGGCCAGCAGCACGAGCGCGACAAGCAGGCAGCCGCCGAGAATGGCGCCGCGGGCCTGGCCCAGCGTGATCCGCGTGAACGCGCGGACGCGGCCGGTGCCCAGGCTCCGGGCGACCTCCTCCTGGCCGGGATCGGCACTGCGCAGGCTGGCCGCGACCGGCAGGTAGACCAGCGGGTACACGGCCAGGGTCATCACGATCACCGCGCCGCGGAAGCCCTGCACCCAGGTCCACAGCGAGTTCCAGCCGAAGCTCACCACGAAGTCCGGGATCGCGAGCGGCACCACTACGAGCACGGCCCAGACCCGCCGGCCCGGCAGGTCGGTGCGCTCGACGCACCACGCCGCAGCCGTCCCGATGACCGCGCACAGCGCGGTCACCACCAGGGTAAGCCGGACGGTGTTCCAGAGCAGCTCGCCGGTCAGCGACCGGAAGATGAGCCGCCGCAGGTCGGAGCCGCCGACGCCGCGCGCCTCGATCAGCAGGAAGACCAGCGGCAGCGCGAGCGCAGCGGCCACCAGGCAGCTGACCGTGAGCAGCACCACGGGGCGACGGGCGCGCCCGCGCCCGGCGCCACCCGGCTCCGGCGCGCCGGAGCCGGGTGCCGGGGCCGGCCCGGCGAGAGTGCCAGCGGCCGCCGTCACAGCAGGCCGGCCGCTTGCAGCAGGGCGCGGGCCTGCGACCCGTCGCCAAGCTCCGCGACCGTGATCGAGTTGGGCTGTAGTTTACTGAACGGCGTCTCCGGTGCCGAGGTGCCGCTCACGCCGGACGCGATCGGGTACTCGAAGCTCTCCTCGCCGCCCCTCGACTGGGCGATGATCTCCTGGCCCTGCCTGCTGACCAGGAAGGCGAGGAACTTCTGCGCGGCCGCCTGGTGCGTGCTCGCCTTCAGTACCGCCGCGCCGGATACGTCGATCACGTAGCCGGGATCGTGCGGGGCGAAGTAGGTGATGCGCGAGTGCATCGCCGACGCGCCGAGCTCGTCCTGCATCCGGTACCAGTAGTACTGATTGACGACGCCGAAGGCGACGATCCCCCGGTTCACCTGGTCGGCGATCGTCTCGTTGTCCGGGACGATGTGACTGGCCGCATTCGACTTGATGCCGTCGAGCCAGCTCAGCGTCCTGGCCCTGCCGTAGGTCCGCAGCACCGAGGTGACGATCGGCTGGAAGTCGGTCTCCTCGGGGGCGAACGCGAGCTTGCCCTTGTACCTCGGGTTCGCGAGCTGCAGCACCGTGGTCGGGAGCTGGCTCGCCGAGATCAGGGACGGGTTGTAGATCAGCACGCTGACCCGGGCCGATACGCCCACCCAGTCGCCCTGCGGCGAGTCGTACCTGGCCGGGGTCCGCGCCAGGGTGGACTTACCGGCCTTCGCCAGCAGGCCCTTGTCCTGCAGGTACTCAAGGGCCGGGGAGTTCTCGGTGTAGAAGACGTCGGCCGGCGAGTGCGGGCCCTGCAGCGCGATCAGGTTCGCCAGGGTGTCCTCGTCGGCGCTGCGTACGTTGACGTTGATGCCGGTCGCCTTCTCGAAGGCGGAGACCAGCCCGTCGGTGGTCAGCTCGTGCTGGCCGCTATAGAGGGTGATCGACTGCGCCGAGGATCCCGACGCCTCGCCGCAGCCGGCCAGCAGCCCGCCGACGACGGCCGCCGCGGCGAACGCCGCGGCCCAGCGCTTCACGGGGGCCCAGCGCTTCACGGGGGCCCAGCGCTTCATGGGGGCCCAGCGCTTCATGGGGGCCCAGCGCTTCATGGGGGCCCAGCGCTTCACGGGGGCCCAGTGCCTCATGACGCTGCGCCTGGGCAGAACGAGTTGATCCGCTTGCTGGCCGCGGCGACCGCGTCCTTGCCGGCGCTGCCCGTCCCGTCGCTGGCGAAGAACTTCCGGTAGGCGTCGGCGAGCGCGCTGATCGCGTTCCCGAGTGCCTTGTCCGGCGCATGGACCTGATGCAGCGGCCGGATCTGCGCCTCGGCGTAGCCGACCGGGTCGGCGCCCGGATCAGGGCCGTCGCTGAGCACGGCACTGACCTGCAGGCAGGTTTTCCTGACCGCCGCGGCCGAGACGGCGGAGTGCGGCGATGACCCGGACCCGCAGGCGCCCAGCAGCACCGCCGCCAGCAGAAGAGTGGCGCTGCGAGCCAGACGGGCCTGGCTCAGTGCGTTATGAATGGTCATGGATCTCCTCCCTCCGCGGTCCGCGCAGCTGGCGAAGCTTAGGCTAACCTAACTATGGCTCGTGCAGGTTAGGCTAGCCTAAGAAACTGGAAAACTCCTGCCCCGCACGTAGTCTTGAGGCATACCGCGAGACTCCACTGAGGTGACCGGCTATGCGCGACATCCTGACTCCTATCACCAAATGGTGGGGCGCCGGAGAGCCGTTTGGCCTGGCTACCGTGGTGCGGACGTTCAGCAGCGCGCCGCGGGAGCCCGGCGCCGCGCTCGCCGTCTCGGCCGGTGGCGAGGTCGTCGGCAGCGTGTCGGGCGGCTGCGTCGAGGGCGCCGTTTACGAGCTGGCCGGGCAGGTCAGGGCCGACGGTCAGGGCGTTCTGCAGCGGTACGGAATCAGCGATAATGACGCGTTCGCCGTGGGCCTGACCTGCGGCGGCATCATCGATATCTTCGTCGAGCCGGTCAGCAGCGAGCTCTTCCCCGAGCTGGGCGACATCGCGGCCGCGGTCGAAGCGGGGGAGCCGGTCGCCGTGGCCACCGTGGTCGCGGGCCCGGGTAAGGTCGGCGCCCGCCGGGTGATCTGGGCAGCCGAAGCGCCGCGGGCCTCCGGCACGCTCGGCAGCGGTGACCGGCTGGACCAGGCCGTCGACGACGACGCGCGGGGCATGCTCGCCCAGGGCCTCACCAGCGTCCGCCGCTACGGCCCGGACGGGGAGCGCAGGAGAGACGAGCTTTCGGTGTTCGTGCAGTCGTTCGCCCCGCCGCCGCGGATGCTGGTGTTCGGCGCGATCGACTTCGCCGCCGCGGTCGCCAGGGCGGGCAAGTTCCTCGGCTACCGGGTGACCGTCTGCGACGCCCGGCCCGTCTTCGCGACGTCCGCGCGGTTTCCCGACGCGGACGAGGTCGTGACCGACTGGCCGCACCGCTACCTGTCCGGGATAACGGTGGACGAGCGCACCGTCATCTGCGTGCTGACCCACGACCCCAAGTTCGACGTGCCGCTGCTTGAGGTGGCGCTGCGCACCCCGGCCGCCTACATCGGCGCGATGGGCAGCAGGCGAACGCACGAGGACCGGCTGGCCAGGCTGCGCGAGATCGGCCTTACCGAGTCCGAGCTCGCGCGGCTGCGCTCCCCGATCGGGCTCGATCTCGGGGCCAGGACACCCGAGGAGACCGCCGTCGCGATCGCCGCGGAGCTGATCCAGCTGCGCTGGGGCGGATCGGGCCGGCCGCTGACCGCCACCAGCGGGCGCATCCACCAAGGCTAGCGCCGCGCCGGCTGGTGCTGAGCCCGCGGTTGCATGGCGCCGGGACCCGCCGCCGCCGCCGCCGTACCATTGATGATCATGCAGCGGAGTATCGCCGGGATCTTGCTCGCGGCCGGAGCGGGAAGCCGTCTCGGCCAGCCGAAGGCCACCGTCGAGTTCGGCGGCGAGCCGCTCGCGCGCCGGGGAGTCGCGCTGCTGCGGGCCGGCGGCGCGGGGCCCATCGTCGTCGTTACCGGCGCCGTCGCCGTCGACATGGCCGGGGTGCTGATCGTGCACAACCCGCAGTGGCGCGACGGCATGGGCTCGTCGCTCGCCGCCGGGCTGGCGACGGTGCCGGACAGCTGCGAGGCCGCCGTCGTCGCGCTGGTGGACCAGCCGCTGGTCGGGCCGGAAGCCGTGCGGCGGCTGATCGACGCCTACCGGGCAGGCGCGAGCGTGGTGGTGGCGGCCTATGACGGCGCGCCGCGCAACCCGGTGCTGCTCCCTCGCAAGTGCTGGCCGGAGGTGACCGCGCTGGCCGTTGGCGACGCTGGCGCCCGGCCCTTCCTGCGGGCGCACCCGGAGCTAGTGACGACGGTGGAGTGCGGTGATACCGGCAGACCCGACGACGTGGATACCCGCGCTGACCTGCAGCGGATCTCCGGCCTGGCCAGCTCGGGGGGAGCCAGCCCGCCTCAGGTGTGACGGACCCGGATGCCCCAGTGGTGCGTCACGCCGCTGCCTGGATTGAGCGTGATCAGATCCTGCCCGGTGGCGAGCGCGTTCGGCGGGCAGGTCATCGGCTCGATCGCCAGCGCGCGCCTGCGGTGCTGCGCGTCCAGCGTGTCGGCGGTGAACACCTGCAGCCACAGGTAGCCGTCACCCGCCCAGAACGAGACCTGCCGGCCGGCCCCGCTGAGCCGGGCCCAGGCACGGCCGCCGGCATCCCTGGCGAGCGCGGTAAACGCGTGGTCGATCCTGGCGTCCCCGATCGGGTGGCCGTCGCGGAAGTCGTGCGGCGTGCCGGTGACGTCCCGCGGCGCGGCTTCGGGTATGCCGCGCGGGTCGGCCGGCAGCCACTGAGCGGCGGGCAGGCTCAGCTGGCATTCGTCGATGGCCGGCGTGCCGGCGGTCAGGTACGGGTGAGATCCGGTGCCGTAGGGGGCCGGCCGGGTACCCGCGTTCCGCGCGGTGACGCTGACCTGTAGTCCGTCAGCGGCGCTGAGCCGGTACTCGGCGGCCAGTTCCAGGCAGAACGGGTACCCCGATCGCCCGAGTAGCAGATACCTGAGCAGGACGCCAGTCGCGTCGCGGCGGTCCGGCTGCCAGCGGGCCCAGCGAGTCAGCCCATGAATCGCGTTGCCCTTGGCCGGCTCGCTCAGGTCCAGCTGGAAGTTCATGCCAGCGAAGCTGTAGCGGCCGCCGTCGACGCGGTTCGGCCAGGGCGCGAGTAGCTGGCCGGAGGCGCCGGGGGGAAGTTCGTCGGGCTGGTACTCCGAGATGACCGGCTGACCGCGGTAACTCAGCTGACGCAGGCCGGCGCCGAGCTCGGTAACGGTGCCGCGGTAGTCACCGGCCGAGATCTCGTATTGCGAGCCGGTGAGCGGTATCGAGTTCGGGTTTCCCATGGTGCCCATCTTGCTCGCGGGTGCACACCGTTACGAAAGGCCGGCGGGGCTGCCTCGGGAGCGGGGGACCGTCAGCCCCGCCAGCAAGTGCACGATAACTTCCGCTGCGCCCGCGCGGGTGAAGTTGACCAACACGATGCGGTACGCAGTGGCCAGACGGGATTTCGGCCGCGGCGCGGCCGGATTCCGCGCGGCATGGTCGCGCCCGGGCCACCGTGATGCCTAGGGTCGTAGCACAGGACGGGACGGGTACATCTGCGCAGTTCGACGCCGAGGGAGACTCGACATGCCAGGACCGCTGGACGGAATCGTCGTGCTGGATATGACCAGGGCCCTGGCGGGCCCGCACGCGACGATGATGCTCGGGGATCTTGGCGCGCGGGTGATAAAGATCGAGCAGCCGGGCACCGGCGACGAGTCGCGGCACTGGGGCCCGCCGTTTGCGACGGCCGCTACCGCCGCTACGGCCGCTACCGCCGCTACGGCCGCTACGGGCCCGGCCGGCTCGCCCGGCTCGGCCGGCCCGGCCGGCCCGGTCACTCCCGCCGCCGCCCCGGCTAGTTCCGGCGGAGTTCCTGCCAGCGCCGACAGCACCTATTTCCTGTCCTGCAACAGAAACAAGGAGTCGGTGACCTGCGACCTGTCGGGAGCGGAGGGCAGGGATCTGCTGCTGCGGCTGGCAAGCCGCTGCGACGTCCTGGTAGAGAACTTCCGCCCTGGCGTGCTTGACCGGTTCGGCTTCTCCTGCGAGCGGCTGCTTGAGCTGAATCCGCGGCTCGTCATCTGCTCCATTACGGGATTCGGGCATGACGGGCCGGAGGCCGCGCGCCCGGGCTACGACCAGATCGTGCAGGGCGAGGCCGGGCTGATGAGCGTTACCGGCATGGATCAGGCGCATCCGGTGAAGGCCGGCCTGTCCATCGCGGACGTGCTGGCCGGCGTGCACGCGGCCCTCGGCATCACCGCCGCGCTGCGCGAGCGCATGATCACCGGGCTCGGGCAGGTGGTTCGCACATCCTTGCTGGCATCCGTCGTCGGCGCGCACGCGTTCCAGGGCACTCGCTGGACCGTGGCGCGGGAGGTTCCGGTGCCGACGGGTAACCACCACCCGTCGATCGCGCCGTACGGAGCGTTCCGCTGCGCGGACGGCATGATCCAGGTGGCCGTCGCCAACGAGGGACAGTGGCAGCGCTTCGCCCCGGCTGTCGGTATCGACCCGGCTGACGAGCGGTTCGCCGCGAATCAGCTGCGGGTGGCACGGCGCGAAGAGCTGGTCGCGGAAATCGAGCGGGCGCTCGCGCGGGCCGATCGCGGGCACTGGCTCGGGCTGCTTGCGCGGGCCGATGTGCCCGCGGGGTCGATACGGGCGATGGATGAGGTCTACGAGTGGGACCAGACCCGGTCGCAGGGCCTGGTCATCTCCGTTGAGCATCCGGTGCTCGGCCGGATCGAGCTGCCCGGACCCGCGCTGCGCTTCGACGGCGAGAGCCCGCGCGAGCACACGGCGCCGCCAGTGCTTGGCCAGCACGACGTCGCGGTGCGCGCCTGGCTTGACGAGCTCGATCAGATCGACGAGGCGGAGGCCGCCGCAGCGGGGAGGCCGTAGCGGGGGATGCTGTAACGGGGATGCTGTAACGGGGATGCTGTAACGGGGATGCTGTAACGGGGAGACCATAGCGGAGGAGACCGCCGCAGCGGGGAAGTGACCGGCCGGGATGAGGGCGGACTGATCGCGGAAGACGGCTGCGCGGTGCGCCAGGCGCCGTGCCGCGCCAGGCTGCGGCCCCGCGCGCTACCTGTGCGGGATCAGCAGGCCGGTCCTGACGGCCTCGGCGGCTAGTACGCCGAAAAGATAAAAGTAGGCGGATTCCTCGTCATCGAATACGCGTACCTCATGCCTGGCCCCGCCTGCCGCGCTGAACACCTCGTATCCGGTGGCCGTCTCGATCAGGCAGAGCGCGCCGTCGACCTCCTCGCCGACCGCGTAAGCGGCGGACGGGATCGCCGCCAGGGCCGCGAGCTCGGTGAAGATTCCCTGGGTGGCCATCCGGGACCGCGCCGACCTGCGCCGGCGGGCGGTCCCGTCTGCCGGCGCCGCTGGCACTGCCGCCACATCTGGAACCGATGGCATTTCAGGTGCCGCTGGCATCTCCGGCGCTGCTGGCGCGGCGAGCAGGTCCGGTGCGGCCGCTGGGATCGGTGCTGGCGGCGGGGGCTGTGGCGCCGAGCGAGTCTGGCCCGGATGAGCGGCAGCCGAGGCAGCGCGCATCGCCGCGGCCTCCAGCGGCAGCGGTGGCTCGCGGGTTTGCGGGATGACCGTGTAGCCCTGCGGGGGCGGCACGGCTTCGCGGCCCGGCGGGGTGGCTCCGAAGCCTGCGGAGACCGGGGCAGCTGCCGTGCCGCCTGGTGAGCTGACACCACGATCTGCCGCTGCGCCATTGCCAGCGAACGCCGGCCCGTAGTCGGCCGTCGCCGCAACGTAGTCGGCGGAGGCCACACCATAGTCGGTGGTCGCCGGGCCGTAGTCGGCGAAGGCCAGACCATAGTCGGTGGTCGCCGGCCCGTAGTCCTCGGCCGACCGCGGGTCAGCTCCGGGCCCGGCCGGGTGGCCCGGGTAATCCGAGCGCTCCTCCAGGATGTCGGTCACCTCATCCCGGGGCGCGACCAGCTCGAACACGCCGCGATCGACCTGCCAGTACCCGAGCTGCTGCGCCTGGTAGGCGTCGTGACCGAGATAGGCGATATGCAGCCGGTCACCGAGATCGTCGAGCACCAGGCAGCGCTGGTCCCGGTAAAGCCCCATCGGCCTGGACTCCCAGAGCGCCTGGACGTCCCCTGCACGCATCTGCTTGCGCCAGTGCCCGGTCGCGGGCTCGAAGCCGAGTTCCTCCGGCGGCGGGCATGCCGCGAACAGCACGACATCACCGTCGGACGGGCCGATGCCCGCCTCGTAGGGGACGCCCTGGTAGGTCGCCATCAGCCGGTAGCGCATGACTCATATCCCTCCGGACGGACGCAGCCACACCTGGCCGTCGAACCGGGCGATAAACTCGGCCGCGCCCGCCGTGATCCGGTACATCTCGGCGCCCACCGGCACCGGGATCGGACCTGTGTAGTACTCGGCGACGCTGCGCGCAGGCGAGGATGTGAACCCGGTTCCGGTGAACGGCGGATCGACGCGCCAGTCGCCGCCATTCTGCGGGGAGAACGGAACCAGGTAGGACTCCACGGCCACAGCGCCCCATCGCAGGATGTATACCTCCGTGAGATCCGGCCCGAAATCCGAGCCTTCGTAATGCAGGTCAAGTGCCTCGTAGAACTCGGCCGGATCACTAAACGAGCTATCAGCTGCCCGGTAGACAAATCCGGCGATCACCAACCGGCGACCGGTCAGATAAGGCTCCACCAGCCGGGGCGGGATGGCCTTCTGCAGCAGCGTTCCCGGCTGAATGGGCCTGGATGCTGGCTCGACCTGGCGCACGCGCTCCCCCTGGTCAGACTTCGGTGCCGTCCCAAGAGACTCTCATATCGGGAAATAAGTCCTCAACTGCTTCGGCTTACTGGCCAGCACGCTTGGCCGGCCGCGGGAACCGCCGTTAGCTGGCCGGCCGTCCCATGGCCCGGCAGCCCGGCCGCCGAACTACAGTAGGCCGGTGCCGGCGCACATCAGCGGGGACCATCGTTTCGCGGCCGATCACGGCGCCGCGGATCCCGCCGCCGCGGCTGCGCTTGCCGCCTTCGCGTCGGGCGCCGGCAGCGAGCACGCGGCGCTGACCGCGCTGGCGCGAGTGCGGCTGCTCGTCCCCGTGGTGGCGGGCAAAGCCGGCAAGGCCAGTGAGATGAGCATCCCAACCCTTGTCGGGCATGACGGCCGCGCCGCGGTTCCCGCCTTCACCTGCCTGGACGCCCTGGTCAGGTGGCAGCCGGGCGCCCGGCCGGTGCCAGTGATGGCGGGTAGCGTGTGGCAGGGCGCTATCGCGGATTCTCGCGCCGTGGTGCTCGATATCGCCGGGCCGGTCCCGCTCGCCATCGACGGCGCGCGGCTGGCAGCGCTCGCCGGCGGCGAGGCTGTCCCGATGCCGCACGAGGACCCGGACGTGCTTGCCGTGGTGACCGAGGTCATCGCCGGGCAGTCGGCGATCAGGGCAGCCCGGCTGGCCGATGGCGGCGCGGCTGGCGACCTGACCATCGAGCTCGCGTTCTCCCCGAGTCACGCCGGGCTGGCCGACGAACTGGCCAGGCTCGTGGGAGCCGCCGTGCTCGCCAGGCTCGGCGGCAGGCTGCGCCGGGGAGTCCAGATCGTGATCCGCCCGCCCGGCGGCGAGTAGCCGCGGTTCCGATCTCGCCCGGCAGGCTGGCCGGCGCAGGGCAACCCGATCGGTGTGGCATCCAACGGCATCCAGCCCGTCCAGAATCACACTGATCGGGTTGCGATGCCGGGTTGCTTAGTCGCCCGCGAGTTCAGCCTGACTGAAGGTGCCGCGCGGGGGTCAGCTCTCAACTGTGTTCGTTCCCGGCCGCTGTCGCCATGCCGAGTTCTCCGGTCGTGATGCTTGTTTGAGCGCTGAGTTCAGGTCGTTCCAGAGGTCGTCGATGTGTTCGCAGCCGACGCTCAGGCGCAGGAGCCCGGGGGGCACGTGGCGTTGTCCGGGGAGCTTGCTGCGCCGCTCGATGGTGCTTTCGACGCCGCCCAGGCTAGTGGCATGGACAATGACGTGCACGGCGTCGCAGAGCCGGTCAGCGGTGGGGGCGTCGCCCATCTCGAAAGCCAGCACGGCGCCGAAGCCGGTCATCTGCGCGGCGGCGGTGCGGTGCCCGGGGTCGCCGGGAAGGCCGGGGTAGCGTACGCGGCTGACGGCGGGGTGCTCGTCGAGTCGGCGGGCGAGTTCGGCGGCGTTGCGCTGGCCGCGGTCGAGCCGCAGAGCCAGGGTGCGCAGGCCGCGCAGCGCCAGGAAGGCTTCCAGGGCTCCGGGGGTTGCGCCGGTCAGGCCGCGGCGGTGCCGCAGGCGGCCGGCGAGAGCCTGCTCGCGGGCGATGGTGATGCCGGACAGCAGGTCGGAGTGGCCGCCGATGAATTTGGTGGCGCTGTGCACGACCACGTCGGCGCCGAGGGCCAGGGGCTGTTGCAGCAGCGGCGTGGCGAAGGTGTTGTCGACGCCGACGATGGCCCCGGCGCGGTGGCCGGCGGCGCATAGGGCGGGAAGGTCGGCCACCTCGAGTAGCGGATTGGAGGGGGTCTCCAGCCAGAGCAGGTCCGCGTCGGCGACGGCGGCCTGGACGGCCGCGGTGTCGGTCAGGTCAACTCGGTCGATGGCCCAGCGCCCTTGCTGCTGGGCGTCGGCCAGCAGCTCGCCGACCCCGAAGTAGCAGTCTTCCGGGGCGACGATGCGGCCGCCGGACGGCACGAGGTCGAGCACGGCGGCGATGGCGGCCATGCCGGAGGAGAATGCCACGGCGTGACCGCCCTCCACCTGGCCCACGGCGGTCTCCAGCGCTTCCCAGGTCGGCGTGGCGTCGGTGCGCGAGTAGGCGCGGCTGCCCTCCCCGGTGCCCGGCGCTGCCATCGTGCCGGCCTGGAAGTTCGAAGCCAGCACCACGGGAACGTTGAGCGGGCCGCCGGCCGCGTGACTGGGGCGGCCGGCGCAGATGACCGCTGTCTCCGGGTGCAGCCCGGCGGGCGTGGCCGGATGGCCGTCAGGTGTCATGGGGTGCTCCTGTCTCTCGGTAGTGCAGTATAATGCATCGTATGAGGCAGTCAAAATTGGAGGCCCGGGCCGGGGCGGACAGCGTCGCCCGGGCGATCGGCGGCCGGATCAAGCAGGGACGGAACAGCCGTGGCTGGACCCTGGACCAGCTGGCCGAGCGCTCGGGCGTCAGCCGCAGAATGCTGGTCAGCATCGAGCATGGCTCGGCCAACCCGAGCATCGCGACGTTGCTTCTCATCAGTGACGCGCTCGGTATAAGGCTGCCCGCGCTCGTCGATATGGACCGCTCGCCCGGGCTGCGGGTCACCCGCGCCGGCGCCGCCCCGGTGCTGTGGCGGGGGGAGCGCGGCGGGCAGGCCGTGCTCGTCGCCGGCACTGACCCGCCGGACGTCACCGAGCTGTGGGACTGGACGCTCGGGCCGGGCGAGAGCCACTCTAGCGAGGCGCACGCGCCGGGAACCCGCGAGCTGCTCCTCGTCCTTGACGGCGAGGTAGAGCTCAGAGTGGGCCAGCACGCCGAGGTACTCGCGACCGCAGATTCGGCCTCGTTCACCGGTGACCTGCCCCACGGATACGTCAACGCCAGCTCAGCGCGGATGGCGCGGTTCGCCATGACGGTGTTCGAGCCGGGCGTGGGGCCCGGATCACGATCGGAGGCTACCGATGTCTGATGCGGGCATGCTCGAGGAGTTCCTGGCCGGCGCCTTTGTCGACAGCGCCGTGTTCGCGCTGCGGCCGGACTACCGGGCCCTGCTGCTGGCCGTGGACGGGATCGTCCCGGGCCCGAGCTGCCAGGAAAGCAACGCGCTGCTCCAGGCGGCGCATGCCGCAGCCCGCCAGGCGCTGAGCGGCGGGCCGGCGGAGGAGCTGCCGCACGTGGCGGCGTGGCGGGAGGGCTACCGGGCGTTCGGGGCCAAGCCGAAACGGACCCGCAATAGTCTGGAGGCGCTGCTGCTCCGAGCGGGACAACGGGACGCTGGCGGCTAACCCTCGAACTCAACGACTATTGCTTACAGGCCAGGCGGCCCCCCGGGCCTGGCTGGCCATCAGTTCCTGGTCCGGGGTGTAGCGCCGGCATGGCAAGATCGGCAGCATGCTGCGCTGGCTCACCGCGGGAGAATCGCACGGCCGGGCGCTCGTCGCGATCTGCGAGGGGATGCCTGCCGGGGTGCGGATCAGCACGGCCGACGTGGCGGCCGCGCTGGCCAGGCGGCGAGCCGGATACGGTCGCGGCGCCCGGATGAAGTTCGAGCAGGACGAGGTCGAGCTCACCGGCGGCGTACGGCACGGCCAGACGCTCGGCGGCCCGGTCGCGATCCGGGTAGCCAACACCGAATGGCCCAAGTGGGACGTGGTGATGTCCCCTGACCCGGTGGACGCAGGCGAGCTTGCCCAGCTTGCCCGCGCCGCCCCGCTGACCAGGCCGCGCCCCGGCCACGCCGATCTGGCGGGCATGCAGAAGTACGGTCACGACGACGCACGTCCGGTGCTGGAACGGGCGAGCGCCCGCGAGACCGCAGCCCGGGTCGCGCTTGGCGAGCTCGCCCGCCGTTTCCTTGCGCAGGTGCTCGGCGCCGCGATCGTGAGCCACGTGGTGTCGATCGGAGCGGTCAGCGCGCCCGACGGTATCCTGCCGCTTCCCGAGGACGCCGGGCGGGTAGATGACGACCCGGTGCGCTGCCTCGATCCTGCGGCCAGCGAGGCGATGCGGACAGAGGTCGACGCTGCCCGCAAGGATGGTGACACGCTCGGCGGTGTCGTCGAGGTCGTGGTCTACGGGCTGCCGCCGGGCGTCGGCAGCTACGCGCACTGGGACAGACGGCTGGACGCGCGGCTCGCCGCCGCGCTGATGAGCATTCAGGCGATCAAGGGGGTAGAGGTCGGCGATGGCTTCACGACGGCCCGCAGGCGCGGTTCCGCGGCCCACGACGAGATCGACGGCGGCCCGGGCGGTATCCGCCGGCGGACCAACCGGGCGGGCGGGATCGAGGGCGGCATGAGCACCGGCGAGGTGATACGGCTCAGAGCGGCGATGAAGCCCATCTCCACGGTGCCCAGGGCACTGGCCACCGTGGACGTGCGCACCGGGGAGCCGGCCAAGGCGATCAACCAGCGCAGTGACGTGACGGCGGTGCCGGCGGCGGGCGTCGTGGCCGAGGCCATGGTCGCGCTGGTGCTCGCGGACGCCGCCATCGAGAAGTTCGGTGGCGATTCCGTCGCCGAGACAGCGCGCAACCTGCGCGGCTACCTGGAATCGCTGGTTGTCTCATGACCAGGCCGGCCGCGATCCTGATCGGCCCGCCGGGGGCCGGCAAGTCGACCGTGGGCCCGCTGCTCGCCGGGCTGCTGGGCGTGGCCTTCCTCGACACGGACGCCCGGATCGAGGAGGTGGCCGGCAAGCCGGTCGGCGACATCTTCGTGGAGGATGGCGAGCCGGCGTTCCGCGCGCTTGAGCGCGAGTCGGTCGCCGGCGCCATCGCGGCCCATCCGGGTGTCCTCGGCCTCGGCGGCGGTGCCGTGCTCGATCCTGGCACCCGGCGGCTGCTGGCCGCCCAGCCCGTCGTGTACCTGGAGACCGGATTCGCCGCGGCGGTCAAGCGGGTAGGACTGGCCAACGCGCGGCCGCTGCTGTTCGGCAACCCACGCGCGCAACTGAAGGCGCTCCTTGAGGAGCGCCTGCCGATCTACGCCGAGCTCGCGTGGATCACGGTCGGCACGGACAGCAGGTCACCGGAGGAGGTCGCCGACGAGATCGCCCGTCAGCTCGCGAGCGCGGCCGCGCGCCAGTGAGCCTGACCCGCGTCCAGGTCGGCGGTGAGCGCCCGTATGAGGTGGTCATCGGCACCGGGGTGCTCGGCGAGCTGCCGTCACTCATCGGCCGGGATGCCCGCACGGTGGTCGTCGTGCACGCCAGCAGCCTCGGCGAGATAGCCGGGCCTGCCTGCCGGGCGCTGGCGGACGCGGGCTACCTGGTGCGCGCCGAGGCGATACCCGACGGCGAGGCGGCCAAGGACATCACGGTGGCGGCGAGCCTGTGGTCACGGCTGGCGGCACATCGCATCACCCGTTCCGACGCGCTGGTGGGAGTCGGCGGCGGGGCGGTCACCGATCTCGCCGGGTTCACCGCCGCGACCTGGCTGCGGGGCATCCGCCACGTCCTGGTGCCGACGACGCTGCTGGCGGTCGCGGACGCGGCGATCGGCGGGAAGACGGGCATTAACGTCCCCGCGGGCAAGAACCTGGTCGGCGCGTTCCACTCGCCCGTTGGAGTGCTCGCCGACCTGTCGGCGCTAGCATCGCTGCCCGCAGCTGAGTACCGAAGCGGGCTGGCAGAGGTAATTAAGGCAGGGTTCATTGCCGATCCGGTGATTCTCGACCTGATCGAAGCTGACCCGGCCAGTGCAGCTGTCCCGGGCGGTCCCGCTCAGCGCGAGCTTGTCGAGCGGGCGGTTCGGATGAAGGCCGCGGTGGTCTCGGCTGACCCGCGCGAGACCGGGCGGCGCGAGACCCTGAACTACGGTCATACGCTCGGTCACGCGATAGAGCGTGCCGAGGGATACCGAATCCGGCACGGCGAGGCGGTGTCGATCGGCATGGTCTTCGCTGCGGCCGTGGCCAGGCTTGCGGGCAGGCTCGACGCCGCGACAGCGGACCGGCACCGCCGGGTGCTGACCGCGGTCGGATTGCCCGCCGGCTACCGGGCCGACGCGTGGCCGGAACTAAGGGACGCGATGGCGGTCGACAAGAAGGCGCGGGGCGCGCGGCTGCGCCTGGTCGTACTCGACGGGCTCGGCAGGCCCGGCATCCTGGATAACCCGCCGGAGGAACTGCTGGAGCAGGCATACGCGGAGGTGTGCGGGCGATGAGGCAGGTGCTGGTGCTCAACGGGCCGAACCTTGGGCGGCTCGGTTCCCGCGAGCCTGAGGTCTACGGCTCCGCGTCGTTCGACGACCTGGCCGCGGCCTGCCGCGCGACCGGCCGCGAGCTCGGACTCGATGTGCAGGTCAGGCAGACTGATGACGAGGCCGAACTGGTCCGCTGGGTGCACGCGGCGGCCGATGCGCGGACGCCGGTCGTGCTGAACCCAGCCGCCTTCACGCACTACTCCTACGCGCTCAGGGACGCGCTGGCGATGCGCACTGCACCGCTAGTGGAGGTGCATTTGTCCAACCCGGCGGCGCGGGAGTCATTCCGGCACAACTCGGTGGTGGCCGGCGTGGCAGACGGGACGGTGGCCGGATTCGGCGTGCTGTCCTACCAGCTCGCCCTGCGGGCGGTCGCCGCGCTGATCTCCGCAGTCGGCTAGTGGCCGAGGTCAGGCACAGCTCAGGGCTCAGGCCGGGCCCGGCTCTGGGGCCCTAAAACCCGGCGACCACTCACCTGGCGGGTCGGCGCCTGCGCGGGGGACGGCCGAGGACGCGAAGGCGTGCTGCTCAAGCGTCGATTGCCTCGTTGTCTAGCTGCGCCAGGACCGCTTTTCTTGCTCGGGAGTGAAGCCGCTGAACTTACGTCAGGCTGAAAGGCGGACCGGGAGCCTAGCTCGGCCGCGCGCGACTGCAGGTCGCTCAAGGCGGCTGCCGCATGGAGCGGGAACGGTTCGTCATTGCCGGACTTCATCCAGCGCTCAACGGCGATTGTGAAGGCGAGCATCCCCACTTCCGCCCCCAGCCGGGCGGTCAGCTCGTCTGCGCCCCGTTCGCGCAGGGCGGCGCTGATCGACCTGGCGATCCGGGCGTGCTTGAGCAGTCCCCGCTCCTGCACTTCGGTGTTCGCCGCGACCACTGCCGCGCGCTGGGCGGCCTTGGCCCGCTGCTGCGGGGTCATCGCGGCCCCGGCGGCCGCGAACGCGGCCTGCAGGCACTCGGTGACCCTCGCATCCGGGGAGGCAGCCCGGATGGCGTCGGCGAACAGCCCGGCCAGCACCTCTTCACCGCCGAACAGGACCTCCCGCTTATCGGCGAAGTGCCGGAAGAACGTAGCGCGGTTCAAGCCGGCGCGATCCGCGATCTGCGCGACGGTCGTCTCCTCGTACCCGTTCTCCGCGAACAGGTCCAGCGCGGCGGTCTCCAGGCGCTCACGCGCGTCCGGTGCCCATCTGCTCACCATCACAGCATAGGCGAGGCGACCGGGTCGCATCACCTGGCCAGATCATGCGACTTAGTCGCATAACCGTATTAGCATTGATGCGACCGGATCGCATCGGCATTCCGGCCTCGGCGTCTGCGCCGCGCATCCTCATCACGCAAGCACGACCAGGGAGAATTTCCATGCGCATCTTCGTCACCGGTGCCTCCGGCTGGATCGGCTCGGCCGTCGTCCCCGAACTCATCAGAGCCGGGCACCAGGTCCTCGGGCTAGCCCGCTCGGACGCCTCCGCCAAAGCCGTCGCCGACGTGGGCGCCGAGGTGCTGCGCGGCGACCTGAACGACACCGGCGTGCTGCGCACCGGTGCCCTCGACAGCGACGGCGTCATCCACCTGGCCTTCGTCGTGCCCAGCATGACCGAGGCTGCGACGCGGACCGACGCCAGGGCCATCGAGACGTTTGCGGCCAGCCTCGCCGGCTCCGGCAAGCCCCTGGTGATCTCTGGCGGAACGCTCGCCAGGCCCGGGCGACCCGCGACCGAACGCGACGAGCTCATCGCCGCCGGGCCTATCGCGGCCCGCATCACCAACATGCAGGCCGCGCTGGCTGCCGCAGGCAAGGGCGTTCGCTCCTGCCTGGTCATGCTGCCCCGCTCGGTGCATGGCGAGGGGGATCGTCACGGATTCATCCCCCAGCTCATCGCCATAGCCCGGACCAAGGGCGTCTCCGGCTACATCGGCGACGGGACCAGCCGCTGGCCCGCCGTCCACGTGAAGGACGCCGCGAGTCTTTACCGGCTGGCTGCCGGGCAGGCGCCCGCCGGCGCAGTGCTCAACGCCGTCGGCGACGAAGGCGTGCCCGTCCGCGAGATCGCCGAGGCCATCGGCCGGCACTTGAACCTGCCGGCCAGGTCTCTGCCCGCCGCGGAGTACGAGGGCATGCTGGTGCACCTGCTCAGCACCGATATGCCCGCCTCCAGCACCATCACCCGGGAACTCCTGGGCTGGAAGCCCACCCACCCCGGCCTCATCGAGGACATCGAACAGGGCCACTACTTCGTCTGACCAGCCCCGGACAGCAGGCGAGGCAAGGACCCAGCCCCTGGGAGCGCGGCGCCAGCCTCAGCCGCCCCGCCAGAGCCAAGGAAAGAAAGGCCAGCCGGGCCCGGCGGACGAGCCGGCTAGCGCGCTACGCGGTAGCGGAGGTAGACGACTCCCGAGCTGAAGGTGCGGGTCTGGGCAAGTTCGAGATCCACCCGGCGCTCGCGCTGGGGAAAGAACGGAATGCCACCGCCAACCAGCACCGGGTAGACCCTGGCCCGGTACTCGTCGATCAGGCCCAGCGCAGCCGCCTCGGCGGCGAGAGCCGCGCCGCCGATCGCGATATTGCCCTCGGCCGTCCCGGCTCGCAACCGCTCGATCTCCTCCGCCAGGCCGCCGGAGGCCAGCCGGGCATTGCCCTGCACGGCCGGCAGCGTGGTGGAGAACACCACCTTCGGGAGCGAATTCCAGATCGCGGCCCACTCGAGCATTGAGTCGTCGAGCGATGGATCCTGGTCGGCGGTCTCCCAGTACAGCATCGTCTCGTACAGCCGTCGTCCCAGCAGGTGGACGCCGACCTCTCGTATCTCGTCGGTGACGAAGCGAAAGACCTCCTCGTCGGGCGCCGTCCAGTCGAAGCCGCCGTCCGGCCCGACGATGTAGCCGTCAAGTGAGACGCCCATCGAATAGGTCACGCTGCGCATCAGAAGTCCTCCTCGGCAACGGGATCGACACTACGACCGCCGGACGCCGCAGAACTCATCGCGGCTCGCGGGTCAAAGGCGCCGGGAAATTCCCGGGAGTACCGTTCAGCTTCCCGCGCATTTAGCCGCCCGGGCGTTTGATCAGCGTGGCTGGGACTCCGCTGTCGCTCTTACTGCACTGAAGTCCCGGTCACGCGTTCCCGGCGGGGCCGGCGTCCCGGTCACGCGTTCCCGGCGGGGCCGGCCAGGCCGCGAGGGGCGCTGGGCGGGCCGACAGCGAGGGGGAGGAGCGATGATGCTGGCCCGGCGGTGACCTGACCGCCTACGCTGGACGGGCGTGCCGGCGGTGGCCCGGCGGCGATCCGGCGGCGAGAGGTACGGCGGGTATGCGCATCGGGATGGCCCTGAACTACGCGAGCGGATTCGCCGAGACCGTCGTCGAGCTCGCCGACTACGAAAAGGCCGGACTCGACATCGTCTTCGTGCCGGAGGCCTACAGCTTTGACGCGGTCAGCCAACTCGGCTACATCGCGGCGAAGACCGAGCGGCTGCAGATCGGCTCGGGCATCCTCCAGCTCTATACCAGGACCCCCACGCTCACCGCGATGACGGCGGCCGGGCTCGACTACGTGTCCGGCGGCCGGTTCGTGCTCGGCATCGGAGCGTCAGGGCCGCAGGTGATCGAGGGCTGGCACGGCGTGCCCTATGACTCGCCGATCGGCCGGACCCGCGAGATCATCGAGATCTGCCGCAGCGTGTGGCGACGCGAACGGCTGCAGTACGCCGGCCGCTACTACACGATCCCGCTGCCGCCCGATCAGGGAACGGGCCTCGGCAAGCCGCTGAAGCTGATCAACCACCCGGTCAGGGAACGCATACCGATCGTGATCGCCGCGCTCGGGCCGAAGAACGTTGAGCTGGCCGCTGAGCTCGCCGAGGGCTGGCAGCCGATCTTCTACTTCCCCGAGAAGGCGGCGTCCGCCTGGGGAGCGCCACTCGCTGCGGGCGCGGCGCGGCGCGATCCCTCGCTCGGCCCGCTCGACGTGATAGCGCACGCCGGGCTGGCGATCGGCGAGGACGTGACCGGCTACCTCGAGCTCGGCCGGCCGATGCTGGCGCTCTATATCGGCGGGATGGGCGCGAAGGGCCGCAACTTCTACAATGACCTGGCCGTGCGGTTCGGCTACGAGAGCGAGGCCGCGGCCATCCAGGAGGCCTACCTGTCCGGCCGCAAGGACGAGGCTGCCGCGCTGGTGCCGCACTCGCTGCTGGCCGGGACGTCGCTGGTCGGTCCGCGGTCGCTGGTCGCCGAGCGAGTGGCGGCGATGCGCGAGTCCGGCGTTACCACCCTGAACGTCGTGCCGCTCGCGGAGACGCACGCCGAGCGCGTCGCCCTGATCGAGCAGATCCGTGACCTGGCCGGGTGACGACGCTTCGCGAATGTGCCGGTAACGCCTCACCCAGGAGCTCGCCCGCGAGGTTGCCACCCTTCCCGCAGAGCGTGCGATAAACATGTCGCTAACGGGCAAGGACACGCCGGGAGGTACATGATGCCCAGCACCGGGGCAAGCAGCGCGGCGGCGGAATCCGATGCCGCGCCGCGCGTGGTCGTCGTCGGGGGCGGATTCGGCGGGCTGTCGGCGATGAAGGCGCTGGCGCGCTCCGGCGCGCGCGTGACGCTGGTCGACCGCAACGCCTACAGCACGTTCCAGCCGCTGCTCTACCAGGTAGCGACCGCAGGGCTGACGCCGTCGGACGTCGCGTACCCGCTGCGCGCCGTCGCCCGCAGGAAGGACGCCAGGTTCCGGCGGGGCGTGCTGACCGGCGTCGACCTGGCGAACCGCAGGATCGCGCTGGCCGACGGCGGCAGCGTCGAGTACGACTACCTGATCCTCGCCACCGGCGTCTCGGCGGCGTTCTTCGGCATCACCGGCGCGGCGGAGCACTGCTTCAGCCTGTACACGCGCCGCGACGCCATCATGCTCCGCAACCAGCTGGTCGCCGACCTCGAGCAGCGCAGCCTGCCGGGCCATGCCGCCGGGCTGGCCATCACGATCGTCGGCGGCGGGGCCACCGGGATCGAGCTAGCCGGGACGCTCGCCGACCTGCGCAACATCGCGCTTCCCGCGGCCTTTCCCGACGTCGACCCGGCCGGCCTGCAGATCCGCCTGATCGAGCAGGCGCCGTCCCTGATCATGCCGTTTGACGCGAAACTGCGCGACTACGCTCACCGGCAGCTGCAGGCCAGGGGCGTCGACGTTCGGCTGGGCACCGGAATCAGCGCCGTGTCGGCGCACAGTGTCCGGCTGGCCGGCGGCGCGGACCTGCCGAGCGACATCACGGTCTGGGCGGCCGGTGTCAGCGCGCCGAAGCTCGTGACCAGCCTGGGCCTGCCGACCGGCCACGGTGACCGCGTAATAACCGATCCTGATCTGCGCGTGCGGGGACAGGATCGCGTCTTCGCCGTCGGGGACGTCGGGCTCATCGATGGCCAGCCGCTCGCGCAGCTCGCCCAGCCGGCGATCCAGCAGGGCCGCCATGCCGCTGTCCAGATTGGGCGGCTGATGGCCGGACGGGGCACCGTCGCGTTCCGCTATCACGACAAGGGCACCATGGCCACCATCGGCCGCCGCTCGGCGGTAGTCCAGCTGCGCCACGTGCGGTTCCGCGGCACGCTCGCCTGGCTCGCCTGGCTTGGCCTGCACCTGGTGACCCTGCTCGGCGGCCGGAACCAGATTTCCGCGCTGGTCAACCTGGCCTGGCGCTATCTCACCTGGCAGCGGACCGGCGGCGTGCTGGCCGGCGACGAGCCCGCCGAGACCGGCGAGCTGGCCGGGACGAGCGAACCCGCCGGGACCGGCGAGCTGGCCGGGACGAGCGAACCCGCCGGGACCAGCTAGCGGCGAGCCTGGGCCGCGCCCGCACGTACAGTCGTGCGCATGCCCGACATTCTCGCCGCCCGCAGGGCGCGGCTGCAGCAGCAGGCCGCCGAGCTCGGCGCGGACGCCGCGCTCATCACCAGCGGCGTCAACGTCCGCTACCTGACCGGGCTCGTCAGCTCGAACGCGGCGCTGCTCCTCCCGGCCGCCGGGACCGCCGACGCCGCAGGAGTTCCCGTGCTGGCGACCGACTCGCGCTACGCGCCCGCCGCGGCGCGGGACTGCCCCGACGTCGAGCTGGTCATCGACCGGTTCCCGGAGCCTGCGCTCGCCGCGCTCGCCGCCGCCCGCGGGCTGGCCGCGGTGGGCTTCGAGGAGCACGAGATGACGGTCGAGCGGTACCGGGCGCTGGACGCCGGCAGCCTGACCCTGATCCCGCTCGGCCGCATGGTGGAGGGCCTGCGGATAGTCAAGGATGACCAGGAGATCGGGCTGCTGGCGAGGGCCTGCCAGATCACCTCGGCGGCGTTCACCGCGGTGCTGGCCGGCATCCGGCCAGGCGTGACCGAGCGCGGGCTGGCGATCTCGCTGGAGCGCGAGATGACCGCCCGGGGCGCGGACGGACTGGCCTTCGACACCATCGTCGCGAGCGGGCCGAACGGCGATACCCCGCACCACCGGCCCACCGCCCGCCCGTTCGCAGCCGGGGATCTCATCACGATCGACTGCGGTGCCAGGTACGCCGGCTATCACGCGGACCTGACCCGCACGGTGGCGCTCGGCGAGCCGGCCGCCTGGCAGCGCGAGATCTACGATCTGGTGGCCGCGGCCCAGCGGGCCGGAGTGGCGGCGGTCACGGCCGGCGCCGAGATCGCCGCGGTCGACGCGGCGGCGCGGGACCTGATCACCCGCGCGGGCCATGGGGGACATTTCGGGCACGGCACCGGCCATGGCGTCGGCCTGGAGATCCACGAGGCACCGATGGTCTCCCGCGGCGCACCGGGTACACTCGCCAGCGGAGTTCCCGTCACCGTCGAGCCCGGCATCTACCTGCCGGGCACGGGCGGAGTCAGGATCGAGGACACCCTCGTGGTGCGCGCCGGTCCCGGCCCGATCCCGGCCGAGCTGCTCACCACGGTCACCAGGGAATTGCTCGTCCTCTAGCCAGGACGCCCGCCCGGCCCGAACACCCGGGCCCGCAAGCACGCAGGAGAAACGACAGACGTGGCGACGACGAACGACCTCAAGAACGGCATGACGCTCAGCATCGACGGTCAGCTCTGGGGCGTCGTGGACTTCCAGCACGTGAAGCCGGGCAAGGGCGGCGCCTTCGTGCGCACGAAGCTCAAGAACGTCATGACCGGCAAGGTCGTGGACCGGACCTTCAACGCGGGGGTCAAGGTCGAGGTCGCCAGCGTGGACAGGCGGGATATGCAGTACCTCTACCGCGAGGGCGACGAGTTCGTGTTCATGGACGTGCAGGACTATGACCAGCCGCGGATTCCGGCAGCCACGGTCGGCGACGCCGCGGACTACCTGCTAGAGGAGCAGAACGTGGTGGTGGCGTTCCACGAGGGCGAGCCGCTGTACGTCGAGCTGCCCGCGTCGGTGGAGCTGACGATCAGCCAGACCGAACCGGGGGTGCAGGGCGACCGGTCGACCGGCGGCACCAAGCCGGCCACCCTGGAGACCGGGGCGCAGGTCCAGGTCCCGCTGTTCATCACCACCGGCGAGAAGATCCGGGTGGACACCCGCACCGGCGACTACCTCAGCCGGGCGTGACCCCGCTCAGGCGCAGTGATGTCGGCCCGCGGTAAGGCCCGCAAGCGGGCGCTCGACATCCTGTTCGAGTCGGAGATCCGCGGCGAGTCCGTCCTTGACCTGCTGGCCGAGCGGTCCGAGTCCGCCAGCCCGCCGGTGCCCGCGTACGCGGCCGAGCTCGTCCGCGGCGTGCAGGAGCACCGGGAGCGGATCGACGAGCTGCTGGCGGACAACTCCAGGGGCTGGACGCTGGAGCGGATGCCCGCCGTCGACAGGAACATCCTGCGGATCGGCGCGTACGAGCTCTTCTGGGGCGCTGACGTGCCGGATGGCGTCGCGATCAGCGAGGCCGTGCTGCTTGCTGGCGAGCTGTCGACCGACGCCTCGTCCGCGTTCGTCAACGGACTGCTCGCGCGGCTGCTTGAGCTCAGGCCGACGGCCGACGGCTAGCCGCCGGGGCCGCTGGCCGGGCGGACTGTCGGACCTCCGGGCTACATTCGGAACGTGCCGACGCCGCGAGGAGGCGCCAGTGACCGGCGACCCGGTGCCCGCGACCAGGGACGACACGGGCTGTCACATCCTGCACGTTGACATGGACGCGTTCTACGCCAGCGTGGAGCTGCGGGACCGGCCCGAGCTGACTGGCCGCCCGGTCATCGTGGGCGGGGAAGGCGGCCGCGCCGTGGTGCTCTCGGCCACCTACGAGGCCCGCGCGTTCGGCGTGCGGTCGGCCATGCCGATGGCGCGTGCCAGGCGGCTCTGCCCGCAGGCCGTGATCATCCCGCCAGGCCGCGGCCAGTACGCCGCCGTGTCCAGGTCGGTCATGGCCGTGTTCAGGTCGGTGACCCCCGAGGTGGAGCCGCTCGCGCTGGACGAGGCGTTCCTTGACGTCTCCGGCGCGCTGCGCCGCCTGGGCCGGCCCGCGCGGATCGGCGAGCTGATCCGCGCCGCGGTCCGCGGCCAGCAGGGAATTACCTGCTCGGTGGGGGTCGCGAGCTGCAAGTTCGTCGCCAAGCTCGCCTCGGCCGCGTGCAAGCCCGACGGGCTCCTCGTCGTCCCCGCTGACGGCGTGCTCGATTTCCTGCACCCGCTGCCGGTGTCGGCGCTGTGGGGCGTCGGGGAGCGGACCGGGCACGTGCTGGCGGGCCTTGGCCTGCGGACCGTGGCCGACATCGCGCATGCGCCCCCCGCCGCGCTGCAGCGCGCACTCGGCCGGGCGGCCGGCGCGCACCTGACCGCGCTCGCCTGGGGCCGTGATGACCGCAAGGTGGTGCCCGGCGCGGTGGAGAAGAGCGTCGGAGCCGAGGAGACGTTCGCCAGCGATGTCGACGATCCCGAGCTGATCCGCCGTGAGCTGCTCAGGCTGTCCGGGCGGACGGCGCGCGGCCTGCGCGCGGCCGGCTGCTCGGCCAGGACGGTCGTCGTGAAACTGCGGCTGGCTGACTTCACCACGATCACGCGTTCCCGCACGCTGCCGTCGCCAACGGACGTGACCCGGGAGATATACGCGACCGCCTGCGCGCTGTACGCGGCTGCCGGGCTCGATGCCCAGGCCAGGATGCGTCTTGTCGGCGTCCGCGCCACCGGCCTGATCCCGGCGGCGGCCGCCGACGCGCAGCTGGCCTTCGGCGACCGGCCGGCCTCCTGGCGCGCGGCCGAGCGGGCGGTGGACAGGATCGCCGGCCGATTCGGAACCGACACGGTGCGGCCAGCCGCGCTCGTCGAGGGGAACTCCCGGCGGCCGTGAGTCCCGGCGGCGGCCGGCCGGCAGGCGGGCGCGGCGGGCGCGCGGCCGGCGGTCCTGGCGGCCATACGCAGGACGTTCCCCGTCAGTGCCCGTGTACCCTTTCACTAGACGCGGTCGCGCTCGTATTCTGGGATAAGCCAGGCCGTCAGGTGAACGTCATCGAGCCGGTCGCCGAGCGCGAGTTCTATAGGAGGCCACGTGCCGCTTTCTGAGCACGAGCAGCGTCAGCTCGAGCAGATCGAGCAGGCGCTCTACGCCGAGTATCCGCGCTTCGCGAACGCCGTCCGCGCCAGCGATCCGCGCGTGCACTACAAGCGCAGGGTGGTCGAGGCCGCATTCGGGTTCGTGCTCGGCATCGGCCTGCTGCTGGCCGGAGTCGCCGTCGACATCTGGATCGGCGTGGCCGGCTTCGTGGTCATGCTCGCGTGCGCCATGTGGGCCGTGACGAGCTGGCGGCACATGACCGGCACGGCCGCCCAGGGCGCGGCCGCGGCCTCCGGCCCGGATCGCGGCACCGCCGGCGGCCGCCGCAGCGCCAAGGGCCGCCGCGGCAGCCGGCCGCGTAGCCCCAAGCTCATGGAGCGGCTAGAGGAACGGTGGCGCCGTCGCCAGGAGCGGGACCGGTAGCAGCCGGGCTGGCCAGCCCGCTGCGCTAGCTGTCCCGTCCCAGCTCGCGGACCCGGCCGCGGACCCGCAGGCCCGCCGCGTCGAGCCAGCCGAACACGTCAAGGGCATGCTGCAGCCCCGCGCGCAGCGGCGTCAGCGCCGACGGCGGCAGCAGCCGGGCCCGCCATCGCACCGCGCGGCTCGCCTCGGCGGCGACGGCCCTCCGCACCGCGACGACGTCGGCGCGGAGCGTGTCAGGCACCTCCGCGATCCTCGCGTAGCGCGCCCGTTCCTCCGCCTGCGCGATGCGGGCGAGCGCGAGCTCGCCGTGCTCGCCCAGCCGCACCATCGCCGCGAGCCTGCGGGACACCGCGCGCGGCGAGTCGCTGGCCCGCCAGCCGACGCCGTAGTCGGTCAGGTCATCGTGAAGTTCCCGCCATGCGGTGTGGGCCAGCGCGGCGTCGTCGCCGGCGGCGGCGTGCCAGCGCCGATGCCGGGTCGCGGTCCTGATCGCGGCCGGCCCGAGGCCGGCCAGCAGCAGGACGGCGAGCGCGATCGGCGCGACCGGGACCGAGTCACCCGAGCTGGCCGTTGCCGCGCTGCCCAGCCCGCCCAGGCGGTTCACCTTTGACAGCCCGGGGGGCGGGGCCTTGGAGCCGGGAATCGAGCCGCCGGAACTGCTCGGATTCGGCTGCGGTACCGTCCCCGCCGTGCCGCTGTTCGTGGTCCTGGCGTAGACCGGCTGGGTAGCGGTGCCCTGGCCGTCCCTGCCGCCCGGCGTCGGCTCGAAGCGCAGCCAGCCGGCGCCCTGGAAGTAGAGCTCGGGCCACGCGTGCGCGTCGTCTTCGGTGACCTGCCAGCTGCCATTCGGCTGCTTCGTGCCCGCGGTATAGCCGACGGCGATCCGGGACGGTATGCCGACCAGCCGGGCGAGAGCGGCCATCGCGAAGGCGAACTGCTGGCAGTAGCCGCTCCTGGTCCTGGTCAGGAAGTCGACCAGGCCCGCTGCGGAGTCTGGCTCATTCGCCCGCAGGCTGTAAGTGAAGCGCCCGTCGGTCAGGAACCAGTTCTTCAGCGCCAGCGCCTTCTGGAACGGGGTCCTGGCGTTCCGGGTGATCATCCTCGCCAGCCGCTGCAGCTGCTTGCGTGCCTGCGAGCGGAAGGGCAGGTACTGCGCGGCGATGCTGGCCGGCGGGGCCCCTGCCGTATCCAGTTGCAGAGCGGATGGCTCGATGTCATCGCTCGTCGTCGTATAGCTGAGCCCGGACAGCCGTGCCTGGGCCGAGAAGACCATCAGGTTCGATGGATCAGTCCGCCAGTGGCCGCCGGCGAGCACGTCCTGTGGCGCGTACGGCAGCGGCAGGAAGCTGAGCGGGGATGCGTAGCCGGTGACCCCTGGACTCACGGTGACCCGGGTGGTGAAGGGGAGAGCCTGGACGGCCGAGTTGAGGCCGGGGATGGCCGGGAGCGACCCGCCGCGGCCCAGCGGGATGCCCGCGCTCGGCGGCTGCGGGACCCAGGTGCTCGTGGCCGGGTTGTAGTTGAGTATCTGGACCTGCAGATACTGATACTGCGGCGCGGGACTGGTGGAGCGATAAGTCAGGACAGTGGCATTGCTGCCCTGCAGCAGCATGCGCTGCATCTGGTCGATCGGATCGGTGAGCGTAAGGTGCCCGCCGACACCGCCGGCTCCAGTACCGCCGTGCCCGCTGAACAGCTTGTGCACCCTGAGCCCGGGGAGCAGCAGCGGAATGAAGATCGCCAGGCTGACCGCGGCCAGCCCGATCCGCCGTCCCGACGCCGCTAGCGCCCGGGTGTCGGGACCCCTGACCGGATCATCGTCGTCGTCCTTGCCGCTATGCCAGAGGGTGACAAGGCGGCCCCAGATGCGCAGCCGCTCCCGCCCGTCGGCGGCTAGCAGGGCGAGGTAGCCAATGACGCCGATGCAGAACGTCAGCGTGGCGCCGACCGCGCCCTGCCGGGCACTTGTCGTGATCGGCACGCTGAACAGCGCCAGCAGCGGCAGCCCGGCGATCGCCGGGCTGCGCAGCCGTACCGCGATCAGGTCGGCCGCCACGGCCATCAGCCCGATTCCGGCGGCAGCCAGCAGATCGGTGCCATGCGTTCCCGGTACCGGCGGCATGTAGATCCGCTCGCTGATTCCCTGCGCGGCCATGATCCGCAGGTGGTGCAGCGAGTTCGGCGTCGGCACGATCCAGCCGGCTGCCTCGGGCCCGGCGAACACCAGATTGAGGTAGATGAGCAGGGCGGAGTAGTAGGTGATGAGGGTGGCCAACACCGGGAGCGCCCGCAGTCGCGTCACGCTGGCGGCGGCGGCGATGACGATCGCCACGCCGAGCAGCTCCCAGTACCAGATCCGGCTGAGAACCAGCGGCGCGGCCGCACCTAGCGACAGGACGGTGGCGACCGCCGCGGCCTGCCTGGCGGGCAGCCGGGTGGCGGTGCCGGCGGCGGCGGCAACGACGATGCCTCCGGCTCCCGCCCAGAACCACCCGATGCCCTCTAGCAGCGGGTACAGCGAGACAGACGCCAGCAGGACGGCCGCCGCGGCGGTGATCGTGAGCCGGTGGTTCATACCGCCGCCCCCGGCAGGTCTCTGGCGGCCCCCGGCGAGCCGCCGGCCGGCCCTGGCGCCGCCATGAAGCCGGAGTCGGCCAGCTGTCCCCAGGCGGCCGCCAGCGGCATCCCGGCGTCCACGGTGACGACGCGCCATCCCGCGCCGCTGAGGATCGCGGCGGCCGCGCTGGTCTCGGCATGAGGGCCCGCGCTACCGGGCGCGCTCGCGGGGGCGGACGGCCGGCCAACCGCGTCCCCGTTCCGCTCCCCGTGCCCGTCCCCGTGCCCGTCCCCGTGCCCGTTCCGCTGCCCGGGCCCGTCTCCGTCCGCTTTCCCGCCGACGGGGGCGTTCCACGTGGAGACCGCCAGGAGCATGGCGATCGCCGGGCCACCGTCACGGCGGCTGGCGGCGAGCTGGCGTGCGGTGGCGGCGGAAAGCCGTCCCGCTATGACGATGAGCAGCCCGCCGCCCGCCGCCCTGATCGCCGCGAGGCCGCCGGACAGCTCATTGCCGCGCGATGTCCTGACCACGGCGAGTGAGTCAAGGAGGACGTCCTCGAACATGCCGACAGCGGTGACCGGCCCGGCATCGGTGACGAGCTGCCCGTTGATCTCGCCCCTGGCGAGATGCACGCCGATCGACGCGGCAGCGCTGACGGCGAACTCGAACGATGAGCTGATGCCGCTGCCCGCGTGCGCGCTGCGCCGGGTATCCAGCAGCAGCATCGCGCGGTTCCGCCAGCGTTGCTCCTCGCGGCGGACCATCAGCTGGCCGTACCTGGCCGTGGAGCGCCAGTGCACCCGGCGCAGCTCGTCCCCGTCCCGGTAGGCGCGCGGGACGACATCATCCTCCCCGGCCGCCGTCGCGGCCCGGGTCCTGCCGTCACCCTCGCCCACCCAGCTGGCGCCGACTGCGGTCCTGGCCAGCGGCACGACCTTCGGGGTGACCACGAGCGTGGTGGTCGTGGAGAACGAGCGACCGAGCTCGACCAGCCCGAACGCGTCCGCGATACGCACCTCGAGCGGGCCGATGGTGAACTTCCCGCGCAGGTCGGAGCGGAGCGGGTAGCTCAGCTCGCGAACTCCGCCTCGCTCCACCCCGTCCAGGACGTATCTGGGGCGCGTTCCCAGCGCGTAAGGTATCGCGTCCTCGGCGAGCAGCAGCCCGGTGGGCAGCCGTGAGACATTCTCCAGCCGGACGGTCACCTGCGCGGCATGACCCGCCGGCACCCGGGCCGGGCTTACCTGGCGGACGCAGCTGAGCCGGTACCTGGCCCGGCCGGCCGCGAGCGCGGACAGCAGCGGCAGGACGAAGAGCAGCGCCCCGACGCTGACCAGATCGCGCTCGCCGAGGGCCAGCCCGGCAATCACGGCGGCCAGGCCGGCGGCGAGGAATGAGGTGCCCCGCGTGGTGAACCCCGCGAGCAGTGACCGCATGTCCGGCCCTTCCTTCCGCCTTGGCGTCCAATCTATGGCCAGGCCGTGAGCTGGGCCACTGCCAGCGATCGACGTCGGCTGCCGGATCAGCGGCGGCGGCGCTATCTGAGCGGCAGCGGCAGGCGCTCGACCAGTCTCGCCAGGACCCGCTCCGGAAGCTCGCGTTCCACCATGGCCTCAGGAGTGGGCAGCAGCCGGTGCGCGAGCACCGGGCCCGCCAGCGCCTGGACGTCGTCCGGGATGACGAAATCCCTGCCGTCCAGCGCGGCGTAGGCCCGGCTGGCGCGCAGCAGGTGCAAGGTGGCGCGCGGAGACGCGCCGAGCCTGAGCTCGGGGGACGCTCGGGTGGCGTTGACCAGGCTGATGACGTACTGCCTGATCGCCTTCGCCACGTGCACGGCGCGGACGGCCGCGATCAGGTCGCGGATGTCCTTGGCGTGCGCGGCAGGACGCAGCTCATCGAGCGGTGATGACGATCCGTGCGTGTCCAGCATCTCAAGCTCGGCATCCTTGTCCGGGTACCCGATGGAGATGCGCGCGGTGAAGCGGTCCCGCTGCGCCTCCGGCAGCGGATACGTCCCCTCCATCTCGACGGGATTCTGGGTGGCGATCACCATGAAGGGGAGCTCCAGCGGATAGGTGGCTCCGTCCACCGTGACTTGGCGCTCCTCCATGCACTCCAGCAGCGCGGACTGAGTTTTCGGTGACGCGCGGTTGATCTCGTCGCCGATCACGATGTTGGCGAACACCGGGCCTGGCTTGAACTCGAATTCCCTGAGTTCCTGGTTGAAGGCGCTGACGCCGGTCAGGTCGCTCGGCAGCAGGTCGGGAGTGAACTGGACGCGCCGGATGGAGCAGTCGATCGATCGGGCGAGCGCCTTGGCGAGCAGCGTCTTCCCGACGCCGGGAACGTCCTCGATCAGCAGGTGCCCCTCGGCCAGCAGGACCGTCAGGGCGAGCCTGATCGCTTCCGGCTTGCCCTCGATCACGGTCTCGACGGCCGCGCTGATCCGGCGGGCCACACCGACCAGTTCGTCCAGCGTCCGGTCCGCCCGGCCCGTATCAAGTGCCACATGTCCTCCTCGCGTCACCCGCGGCACGATAGCCGAGTCCGCCATGCCGGCTAGCCCCATGTGCCGTGGCGACCATGCGTTCAGACAGTACGTCGTGACAGCGCCTGCGCGCGATGCGGCTACCCGCTCCCACTTCGCTCCACCCTCCTGACCTTGGGACTCGGGGAGGCGATTGCCCGTTTCGCCGGTGCTTTCTCGTTGACCGTGGGGGATTGTGGAGTACAGTGGTGGACCGTGGAGCGTAGATCGCTGCACAGCGCACTGAGGTGGGGGAGCGGGGAGGTGGGCGCCGGTGTTCCTTGGCACTCACATGCCTCGCCTGGACGACAAGGGGCGGCTGTTCCTGCCCGCCAAGTACCGGGACGAGCTCGCCGCCGGGCTGGTGCTCACCAAGGGCCAGGAACGCTGCCTTTACGTCTTCCCTGAGCCCGAGTTCGCCCGCATTACCGAGGCGCTCCGCACCGCTCCGGTGACGGCCAAGTCCGTCCGGGACTACAGCCGGGTGTTCTTCGCCAGCGCCTCCGATGAAGTACCGGATAAGCAAGGAAGAATCACCATTCCGCCCAGCCTGCGTGATTACGCGGGCCTGCAGCGCGACTGCGTGGTGATCGGCGCCAATACCCGCCTGGAGGTCTGGGACGCCGTGGCCTGGCACGCCTATCTGGAGCAGCAGGAGGACGCCTTCTCCGGCGCGTCCGAGGAGGTGATGCCAGGGATTCTCTGACGGCGCCTGGAATCCAGGCGCCCGGTGCCCGGCGAGGTCTCCACCCGCGCTGGGTGGCCAGGTCGGCTGACGCCACTTCCCCGGCGCCAGGCGGCAACCGGGCCATCAGCGCATCGCGCGGATGGGGACCTGGCCGGGCACCGGATGGCGGTTACCGGATGGCGGTTACCGGCCGGCGCGGCATGCGCCGGCCGCAGGCTAGGGCAGTTAAGGGGCTCCATGGGCACAGCGGATACGGGACACCAGCCGGTCATGACCGACCGGGTGCTTGCCCTGCTCGCTCCCGCGCTGGCGCCCGCTGGCGCCATCCTGCTTGACGCCACCCTCGGCCGCGCCGGTCACGCCAGCGCGCTGCTCAGCGAGCACCCGGGACTCATGCTCATCGGCGTCGACACCGACGAGGCCGCGATAGAGGCGTCGCGGCTGCTGCTCGCGCCGTACCGGGACCGGGTCACCCTCGTGCACGCCGTCTACGACGAGATCCCCGCCATCCTGGCCAGCCTCGGCCAGCCGAGCGTGCAGGGCATCCTTTTCGACCTCGGGGTTTCCTCACCGCAGCTTGACGATCCCGCCCGCGGCTTCGCCTATTCCTACGACGCTCCGCTCGACATGCGGATGGACCGAACCGGACCGCTGACCGCGGCCGACGTCGTCAACACCTACTCGGCCGCGAGCCTCGCCCGCGTGCTGCGCGAGTACGGCGAGGAGCGCTTCGCCCGCCGGATCGCCGACGCGGTCCTGCGGGCGCGCTCGCAGGCTCCGCTGAACTCGACGAAGCGGCTCGGCGAGATCGTCCGCGATTCGATCCCCGCCCCGGCCAGGCGGCACGGCGGCCACCCGGCTAAGCGCACGTTCCAGGCGCTGCGGATTGAGGTGAACGGCGAGCTCGACGCGCTGAGCCGGGCGCTTCCCGCGGCCATGGACGCGCTGGCCGTGAGCGGCCGGATTGTCGTCCTTGCCTACCACTCGCTCGAAGACCGGCTGGTCAAGAGGGCGCTGCGCGAGCGGGCGGCGGACACCACGCCACCCGGCCTGCCGGTGTCGCTGCCCGGCAGCAGACCCCGGTTCCGGATTCTCACCAAGGGCGCGGAGCGCCCGGCGGCAGACGAGGTGGCCAGCAACCCGCGCGCCGCCTCGGCACGGCTCCGGGCAGCCGAGCGGACAAGGGCCGCCGCATGAGCCCCGGTCAGGCAGCGCGAACCGCGGGCCAGCCAACAGCGGGTCAGCCAACACGAGCCGGTCAGCCAACAGCGGGTCAGCCAACAGCGGGTCAGCCAACACGAGCCGGTCAGCCAACAGCGGGTCAGCCAACAGCGGGTCAGCCAACACGAGCAAGTCAGCCAACACCGACGACGGGCGCGGGCGCATGAAAACCGAGTCAGAAACGCGCGTACGCGCGCCGCGCCCGCCGGCCGGGCGGCGAAGTCGGCCGGACTCGGGCGATCCTGGCACGCGGCCTTCTCGTGCCGGTCAGCCTCGTGCCGGTCAGCCTCGTGCCGGTCAGCCTCGTGCCGGTCAGCCTCGTGCCGGTCAGCCGGGCAGCCGCCAGGCAGGCAGCCCTGAGCCGGGAACACGCGGCTCCCGGGCCCGGTCGGCAGGCAGCCGCCAGGCCAGCGCGCCAAGCCCCGGCCTGTCGCGGCCGGGCCGCGCCTCGCCAGCTACCGGCCTGGCTGGCGGCAGGCCACCGGATGGCGTGCCGCCCGGGGCTACCCGGCCGGCCGGCGCCTTTTCCGGTGCGACGCTGGCGGGCGGCGCACTGCCACGGGGAACACTGTCCGCCGTGGTGCCGCACGGCCCGCGCACCCGGTTCATCCTGCTCGTGCTCGGCATGCTCGGCGGCGGCCTGGTCTGCCTGCTGGTGATCAACACCACGCTTGCCGCCGCGTCGTTCCGGATCAACGAGCTGCAGCGCGGCAACGTCGCGCTGGCCCAGCGTGAGCAGGTGCTCCAGCAGCAGGTGACTGCCGAGGAATCCCCGTCGGTGCTGCAGCGCGAGGCGCTCAGGCTGGGCATGCGAACGCAGCCGCTGCTGAACTTCCTGGACCTGCGCACCGGCCGGGTCTACCGGCAGCCGGCCAGCGTCCCGGGCGTGCCGAACGTCCCCGGATACGCTCCGTGACGGCCCGCGGCGACCGCGGCCACGAGGGCAGCGCGCGGCCCCGGCCCGGTGGCCGTCCGGGAACGGCGGGGGGATCACGGAGCCCTGGCAGATCACCGGCGCCCGGGGCGAGCAGGCATGCTCGCGACGGTGACCGGCGGCCGGATGCCGCCCGGCGCGCGTCCGGCGACCGGCCGCCCGGCGCCCGGCGATCCGGCGACCGGCGGCCCGGTACGGCCGGGGTCCGTGCAGCCCGGTCCGGCCACCCGGGGCCGCGCCAGGACAACGCGCCGGACCGCCGCGGCGCCGGGCCCGGCCGCCGGCCGCCGCAGCGCCGCGGCGGCCCGATGCCGCCGCTGCGGCGCGTCGGGCGCGTCCTGCGCCGCGGTAGCCCGTCGCGGCGGCTGAACGTCACGCTGCTGTGCATCGCCTTCGTGCTGTCGCTCTTCGCTGGCCGGCTGGTGCAGCTGCAGGGACTGGACTGGTCGACCTACCGGAATCTGGCGCAGCACCAGCGCGTGCGGACGATCCTCATTCCGGCGGTGCGCGGCTCCATCACCTCCAGCGACGGCAAGGTGCTCGCGATGACCGTGCAGACCGACCTGGTGTTCGCCGACCCGGTCCTCATTAAGGCCGCCAGGCGGGCCGGAGTCGCGAGCGCGCTGGCCGGCCCGCTCGGCCTGCCAGCCAGCCAGATCCTCGGTCTGATCAACCAGCCGACCTCGCCGCAGTACGTGGTGCTGAGGCAGGGCGTCCCCGCGGCGGCCGGCAGCCGTATCGCCAGTCTTGACCTGCCCGGCATCATCGAGACGCCGACCTACAGCCGCGTTTATCCCAACGGGGATCTTGCCGCCAACCTGCTCGGTTTTACCGACACGACCGCCAACTTGGACCTGCACGGCATGGCCGGCCTGGAGTACTCGGAGAACTCGCTGCTGGCGGGCAAGGATGGCGAGGAGGAGGTCGAGACCGGTTCGCAGGGCCAGCCCATCCCGCTGACTCAGGACCTGGTCAAGCCCGAGGTGCCGGCCCGGAGCCTGCGGCTGACGATCCAGTCTGACCTGCAGTGGGAAGCGCAGCAGGCCTGCAAGGAGCGCGTCAGGCTAACGCGCGCGCAGAACTGCTCCATCGTGATCATGCAGCCACGCACCGGGAAGATCCTCGCGATGGCCCAGTGGCCGGAATTCAGCCCGGCCGATTCCCCGAGCGTGGCATCGACCACCGATATCCCGGTGCAGGACGTGTTCGAGCCCGGCAGCACGGCCAAGGTCATCACGGTCGCGGCGGCGCTGGAGCGCGGCGGCCAGACGCCGATGAGCGCCTACACTGTCCCCGACCGCATCATGATCGACGGATTCCCGTTTCAGGATGCCGAGGTTCATCCCACCGTCCGGTACACCATCGCGGGGATCCTGGCGAACTCCAGCAACGTCGGCATGGTCCAGGTGGTCCAGCACGTCAGCCCGAGCATCCAGTACCGGTACTTCAGGAAGTTCGGCATCGGATCGATGCCCGGGCTCGGCCTGCCCGGCGAGACGCCGGGCCTGCTGAGCCCGCCGTCGCAGTGGAGCGGGGACACCCGCTACACGCTCTCGTTCGGCCAGGGCGTCGCGGTGAACGCCGTCCAGATGGCCAGCGTCTACGCGACGATCGCCAACGGCGGGGTGCGGGTTCAGCCGTCGGTCATCGCGGGCACGACGGACGGCCACGGAAAATTCGTCCCGGCCGCCCGGCCGAAGCGCACCCGGGTGCTGAAGGCCAAGACGGCTCGCCAGCTGATGGCGATGCTGCAGCAGGTCCCCGAGGTCGACGTCGAGGGCGGCGAGCCGTGGGGCGTCATCGCCGGGTACTCGATCGCAGCGAAGACCGGGACCGCGCAGCTGCCCGATCCGCAGAAAGGCGGCTGCCTGTGCGAGTTCGGGTCCAGCTACATCGGGATCGCCCCGGCGAGCGACCCGCAGCTGGTGGTGGCCGTCCATGTCGAGGACCCAAGATCCAGCAACTACTTCGGCGATGCCGTCGCGGGTCCGGTGTTCAACCAGGTAATGAAATTCGCCCTGCAGACCATGAAGATCCCGCCGGATGGCCACAAGCCGCCGAAGGAGCGGCTCATCGCGCCGTGAACGGGGGTAATCTCTGCGCGTGCCAGCGGCTCCGCGTCCTGCCCATGTCCCCGCTCGCCCGCTCGCGGGGCTCGCGGTGCTGCTCGGGCTGAGGACGGCGCCGCGGCAGCCGGATCGCCCAGGCGCGGCGCCGGACGGAGCTGGCCTGGTATCCGGCATTACCCACGATTCGCGCCGGGTCTCACCTGGCGACGTGTATGCCGCGCTGCCGGGCAGCAGCCATCATGGCGCCCGTTTCTGCGCGACGGCGGCCGACGCTGGCGCAGTCGCCATCCTGACCGATACAGCCGGCCGGGATCTTGCGGCAGGCTGCGGGCTGCCCGTGCTCGTGGTCGCCGATCCCAGGTCCAGGCTGGGCGAGGTGGCGTCCTGGATCTACGGGAATCCGTCCGCGCGGCTGCAGCTGATCGGCGTGACGGGCACCAGCGGCAAGACCACGACGACCTATCTCATCGAGTCGGGGCTGCGGATGGCCGGCCACCTGACCGGCCTCATCGGCGGCGTGGAGACCAGGGTGGCCGGCGTTACCGCAGCCAGCGAGCTCACCACCCCGGAGGCCACCGATCTGCAGGCGCTCTTCGCCGTGATGGCCGAGCGGGGCGTCACGGCGGCCGCGATGGAGGTGTCCAGCCACGCCCTGGCGCTCGGGCGGGTAGCCGGCACGAGCTACCAGGTGGCCGTGTTCACCAACCTGTCGCAGGACCATCTCGACTTCCACGGCAGCCTTGACGACTACTTCGCCGCGAAGGCCGCCCTGTTCACCCCCGGATATGCCAGGGCCGGCGTGGTCAACATCGACGACGCGCGCGGGCGGCAGCTCGCGCGGTCCCCGCACATACCGCTGACCACCTTCTCCGCCGCCGCGGATGCCGCGGCGGACTGGCACGCCGAGGACGTGCGGACTGGCGCGGACGGGAGCACCTTCCGGGTCGTCGGCCCCGGCGGCGTCGAGGCCGACGCGTCGGTCTCGCTGCCCGGGCCGTTCAACGTCTCCAATGCGCTGGCTGCCATCGTGGCACTAGTGGAGGCGGGCGTCGGGCTCACCGCCGCGGTGGCCGGAGTCGCCGCCTGCCCCGGTGTCCCCGGCCGCCTGGAGCGCGTGGAGGCGGGCCAGGATTTCACCGTGCTCGTCGACTACTCGCACAAGCCAGCCGCCGTCGAGGCGGTCCTCCGGGCGCTGCGTCCCGTCACGCTCGGCAGCCTGGCGATCGTGCTGGGCTGCGGCGGCGACCGGGACCGGGCGAAGCGCCCGCTGATGGGCGCCGCGGCCGCCAGTCTCGCGGACATAGCGATCTTCACCAGCGATAACCCGCGCTCGGAGGATCCGCTGGTGATACTCGCCGAGATGCTCGACGGCGCGGTCAGCGTGCCGGCCCCGGACCGGGCACACGTAATCATCGAGCCGGACCGCGCGGCCGCGATCGGCCTCGCGATCGCGGGCGCCGTCAAGGGAGACATGGTGCTCATCGCTGGCAAGGGCCATGAGCGGGGCCAGTACGCAGGCGCCGTGGTGACTGCGTTCGATGACCGCGAGGTCGCCGCCGAGGCACTCAGCCGCCGGCTGGCCGACGACGAGCTAACGTCAGGCGACGCCCGCTCGCGGCCAGCCGATCCGGAGGCACTGTGATCCCGCTGTCCGTGGCGCGGATAGCCGGCCTCACCGGAGCCGCGCAGGACCGGATCGGGTCGCCGGCCGCGATGGTGACCGGGCCGGTGATCATCGACTCACGTCAGGCGGTGCCCGGCAGCCTCTTCGCCGCCCTGCCGGGAGCGCGGGCAGACGGTCACGACTTCGCGGCCGCCGCGCATGCGGCCGGGTCGGTCGCGGTCCTCGCGACGCGCCCGGTCGGGGTGCCAGCGCTGATTGTCGCCGACGTCCCCGCTGCCCTGGCCAGGCTCGCCAGGGCCGTGCTGGACGAGATCAGCGGCTGCACGGTTATCGCCGTCACCGGCTCATCAGGCAAGACCACTACCAAGGACCTGGCAGCACAGCTGATCGAGACTCTCGGCCCCGCGGTCTCACCGCGCGATTCCTACAACAACGAGATCGGCCTCCCGCTCACCGTGCTGCGCGTCACCGGCCGGACCCGGTACCTGATAGCCGAGTTCTCGGCGCGCGGCCCCGGCCAGATTTCCAGGCTGTGCGAGATAGCGCCGCCGAGCATCGGAGCGGTGCTCTGCGTCGGGCACGCGCACGCGGGCGAGTTCGGCGGCATCGATGACGTCGCGCGGGCAAAGGCCGAGCTTCCGGCGGCGCTGCCGCCGGACGGGGTCGCGCTGCTCAATGCCGATGACGAGCGGGTGATGGCGATGGCCAGCGGCACGGCGGCGCGGGTGGTGACGTTCGGCCGCCGCCCGTCAGCGGCCGTCCGGGCCGACGGCGTCGCGCTGGACGAGGCGGGCCGGCCGGGATTCACGCTGGTGACCGAGCAAGGCGAGGCGCCGGTGCGGCTGCGGCTGCATGGCGAGCACAACGTCACCAACGCGCTCGCGGCGGCCGCGATTGCCACCCAGCTCGGCATGAAGCCGGCGGCCATTGCGGCCGGGCTGTCCGCTGCCGTCGCGCGGAGCCGGTGGCGGATGGAGTTCACCGAGCGGCCCGACGGGGTGACGGTGATCAACGACGCCTACAACGCGAACCCGGAGGCGATGCGCGCGGCGCTGGCCACCCTCGCCCTGCTCGCCCGCGGCCGCCGGGCCTTCGCCGTGCTCGGCCACATGACGGAGCTGGGCGCGCGGGCGCGCGAGTTCCACGAGCAGGCCGGCCAGCAGGCGGCAGAGGCCGGACTCACCGGCCTGATCGTGGTAGGCGAGGATGCCGCGCCCATCCTGGCGGGAGCCAGGGAGATCCGCTCCTTCCGCGGCGAGCTGCTCGCGGTCCCCGACGCGGCCGCGGCGGTCGAGGCGCTCGGCCAGCGGCTGCGCAGCGGGGACGTGGTGCTGGTGAAGGCATCACGCGCGGCCGGGCTGGAGAGCGTCGCGCTGGCGCTGACCGGCGAGCGCGCGCTGCCCGGCGAGCGCGCACTGCCCGGCGAGCGCGCACTGCCCGGCGAGCTCACCAGGAGCGGGCAGTGACCGGGCACAGGGAGCCGCCGCTGTGAAGACCATCCTGGTGTCGGCCGGCGTCTCGCTGATCCTGGCGCTGTTCGGCACCCCGCTGGCGATCAGGGTCTTCACCAGGCGCGGCTACGGCCAGCTGATCAGGGAGGAGGGCCCGGCCGCGCACGCGACGAAGCGCGGCACGCCGACCATGGGCGGCACGGTCATCGTGGTCGCCTCGCTGATCGGGTACTTCGCCGGCCACGCGGCGACCAATGATCCGACCTCCGCGTCCGGCCTGCTGGTCCTCATGCTGATGACCGGGCTCGGGCTGGTCGGCTTCATCGACGACTTCATCAAGATCTACAAGCAGACCAGCCTCGGGCTGCGCAGCGGCGCGAAGCTCGGCGGGCAGGCGGTCGTGGGCGCGCTGTTCGCGCTGCTCGTGCTGCGCAACGCGGACGGATACGATCTCACCCCCGCGGACGCGCACCTGTCCTTCCTGCGGGATTTCGGGCCGTCGATCGGCGTGGCGCCGTTCGTCCTGTGGATCATGTTCATGATCGCCGGGACGTCCAACGCGGTCAACCTGACCGACGGGCTCGACGGGCTCGCGACCGGGGCAGCCACCCTGGTGCTCGCCGCGTACGTCCTGATCGCGAACTGGCAGCTGCGCAATGACTGCACGGTGGCGCTAGCGCCGCACTGCTACGCGGTCCGCGACCCGCTCGACCTGGCGGTGGTCGCGGCCGCGGTGCTCGGCGCCTGCTTCGGCTTCCTCTGGTGGAACGCGCCCCCGGCCCGGATCTTCATGGGCGACACCGGGTCGCTCGCGCTCGGCGGGGTGCTGGCCGGCCTTGCGGTGACCACCAAGACCCAGCTGCTGCTCGTGATACTCGGCGGCCTCTTCGTGATCATCGCGCTGTCGGTCATCGTCCAGGTCGGCTCGTTCAAGATGACCGGCCGGCGGATCTTCCGGATGGCTCCGCTGCAGCACCACTTCGAGCTCATCGGCTGGGCCGAGACCACCATCGTGATCAGGTTCTGGCTGATCTGCGGCCTGTTCATCGCGCTCGGCCTCGGCATTTTCTACGTGGAATGGCTGCCCGGATAGCCCCGCCAGTGCCCCCGCCCGCCGCGCCCCGGGCAGCCCCCCGGAAGCCGGAACCGCATGGTTGGGACTCCGCTGTAGCTGGTCCGACACTGGATTCCCAACCATGCGGTTCGCGCGGCCCGGCACGGCCCCCCGCGGTTCGCGGCGGCCCGGCAGAGCCCCGCGCGGTTCGCGCGGCCTGGCAGAGCCCTCGCGCCGGTTTTCATGATCCCGGAAATTTATCGCTGCCGAGTTGGGACACTCCTTATTTTCGTGATCATGAAAACCGGCGGCGATTTAACGGACACGGGCGGCGATCAGGTACGGAGATGCCGGACACGCGCAGCGGGGTGCTCGGCCGATCAGCCCGGAATGTGGAATGGTCGGGAGCACGGCCAGGGCCGGGAGCACGGCCAGGGCCGGGAGCACAGCCAGGGCCGGGAGCACAGCCAGGGCCGGGAGCACAGCCAGGGCCGGGAGCACAGCCAGGGCCGGGAGCACAGCCAGGGGCCGGGAGCACAGCCAGGGGCCGGGGACGCGGCTCGGGAAGGCCGGGAGAGGTTCAGGGATGGATGCCGAGATAACGCGCCCGGCTGGTGAGTTCTCCGGGCGCCGCGTGTGCGTCGCCGGGCTCGGCGTGTCCGGCCCGCCGGCCGCGCGGGCGCTGGCAGCGCTCGGCGCCCGGGTCACCGCGGTCGACTCGCGAGCCGACGAGCCGCGCCGCGAGGTGGCCAGGGAGCTCGCCGACCTCGGCGTCACGGTGCTGCTCGGGGACGGCCCGGCCGGGCCCGCCGCCGTGCTGCCCGAGGGCACGGACCTGGTGGTCACCTCACCGGGCTGGCGCCCTGACGCGCCGCTGCTGGCCGCCGCCCGCGCGGCGGGGGTGGCCGTGATCGGCGACGTGGAGCTCGCCTGGCGGATCCGCCCGGAGCTGCGGGACGGCACCCGGCAGCAGTGGCTGGCGGTCACCGGCACCAACGGCAAGACCACCACGGTCCGGATGCTCGCCGCGATGCTCGCTGCCGCCGGGCATCGCAGCATCGCGGCAGGCAATGTCGGGACCTCGGCCGTGACGGCGGTGACCGAGGCCGAGCCGTACCCGATCATCGCCGTAGAGCTGTCCAGTTTCCAGCTGCACTGGAGCCAGACCCTCCGGCCATTCGCCGCCGTCGTGCTCAACGTGGCCGCTCATCACCTCGACTGGCACGGCGACATCGGCTCCTACGCGCGGGACAAAGGCCGGATCTACGCGCCGGGTACGGTCGCCGTGTATAACGCCGATGACCCGCGCTCGGGAGAGCTGGTGGCCATGGCCAGCGAGCCGGCCAGGGTCGTCGCGTTCCGGATGGGCTGCCCGGGCGCCGGCGAGCTCGGCGTCTCCGCCGGCTACCTGGTCGACCGGGCATTCGCCGATGGCGTCAGCCTCGCCGCGGTCGATGACGTGCGGCCGGCGGCACCGCACAATGTCGCCAACGCCCTGGCCGCCGCCGCGCTGGCCCGCGCCTACGGGGTCCCCCCGGAGGCCGTGGCGGCAGGCCTGGCGGCCTTCCGGCCCGAGCCGCACCGGATCAGCCTTGTCGCCAGGGTCGGCGAGGTGGACTACGTCGACGACTCCAAGGCGACCAACCCGCACGCCGCCGCCGCGTCGCTGGCCGCGTACCCGTCCGTGGTCTGGGTGGCCGGCGGCCTGTTCAAGGGCGCCGAGGAGGACGTCGACGAGCTCGTCAGCGCGGCCGCGCCGCGGCTGCGCGCGGTGGTCCTGCTGGGTGCCGACCGCGCGACGATTAAGGGAGCACTGGCGCGACACGCCCCGGATGTCCCGGTCGTGGAGGCTGCCGGCACCGACACTGAAGCAATGGACCAGGTGGTGGCAGCGGCGGCCAGGCTCGCCGGACCAGGCGACACGGTGCTGCTCGCGCCGGCCGCCCAGTCATTCGACATGTTCCGCGACTATCCAGCTCGCGGCGACGCGTTCGCGGCAGCGGTCAGGCGGCTGGCGGAGCTGTCGTGAGCGTCACGACACCGGCGGGCCGCGTGATCCGGCTGCGCGGCGGCGGGGCCGGCCGGCCGGCCGCCGCCGCCGCGGACAGCATGCCCACCAGGCCCGGGCTGCTTGACCGCCCGCTGACGTCGTACTACCTGGTGCTCGGCATCACCATGCTGCTGCTCGCGCTCGGCCTGGTGATGGTGCTGTCCACCACCTCGGCGGCCGCACTGGACAGCGGGGGATCGCCGTACGCCGGCTTCCAGAAGCAGCTCGTCGGCGTCGCCATCGGGCTGCCGCTTATGTGGCTTGCGGCGCGATCATCGCCCGCCGTCTTCCGCGCCGCCGCCTACCCGCTGATGGCGGTCTCCGTGATCGGCCTGCTGCTGGCCATCACCATCGGGGTGACCGCAGACGGCGTTGCCCGGTGGGTGCAGCTCGGCCCCTTCCAGCTGCAGCCGTCCGAGTTCGCGAAGCTCGCCTTCGTGCTGTGGGGGGCGGACCTGCTGGCCCGCAAGGAGAAGCTCGGCCAGCTCACGGACTGGCGTCAGCTGCTGATCCCGCTGATGCCGGGCGCGGCGGTCCTCTGCTTGCTGGTCCTGCTCGGCGATGATCTGGGCACCACGTTCCTGCTGCTGGTCATCTTCCTCGCGCTGCTCTGGGTGATCGGCACGCCGGGCAGGCTCTTCATCGGGATGCTCGCCCTGATGGGCTTCGTCATGATCATCCTGATCATCGTCGAGCCCTACCGGCTGGAGCGCATCACCGGCTTCCTGAACCCCCAGGCCCAGTCGTCCGCCGCCTACCAGCCGACCGAGGGCAAGTACGCGCTCGGCTCCGGCGGCTGGTTCGGCGTCGGGCTGGGCGCGAGCAGGGCGAAGTGGGGCTGGGTGCCGAACTCGACGACCGACTTCATCTTCGCGATCATCGGCGAGGAGCTCGGCCTGGTCGGCACGCTCTGCGTGACCATGCTGTACGGCGGGCTTGCCTACGCGGGACTGCGGATCGCGCGGCGGGTGCCCGATACCTTCATGCGGCTGGCCGCGGCCGCCGCGACGGCCTGGATCGTGCTGCAGGCGCTGGTCAACATCGGCGCGGTGATCGGCCTGCTGCCGATCACCGGCGTGCCGCTGCCGCTCGTCTCCGCCGGGCTGTCGTCGCTGATCGTGACCATGGTGACGCTGGGCATGCTGATGTCCTTCGCCAAGCGGGAGCCGGGCGCGCGGCAGGCGCTCGCGGCAGCTGGCCCCGGGGTGCCGCGGCGCGTCCTAAGCTGGCTGGGCCTGGCTGGCCGCCGGGACTGAGTTTCCCGCGGCGGGGCTGGGCCCGCGCGATGAGGACCGGAGGGAGTCTGGCGATGGGCGTGATGCTCGCGGGCGGCGGCACGGCGGGTCATATCGAGCCCGCCCTGGCGCTCGCCGACGCGATCCGGCGCGCCGACCAGCGGATCGTGGTGACCTGCCTGGGCACCGAACGCGGCCTGGAGACTACCCTCATCCCGAACCGCGGATACGACCTGGCGCTCATCCCGGCCGTGCCCCTGCCGCGCTCCATCACCCCGCGGCTGCTGTCGGTGCCCGCCAGGCTCGCGGACGCCGTCCGGGCGGCGGGAGCCGCGCTCGACCAGTGCGAGGCCGATGTGCTCGTCGGCTTCGGCGGTTACGTGGCCACGCCCGCCTACCTGGCGGCCAGGCTGCACGGCGTGCCGATCGTGGTGCACGAGGCAAATTCCCGCGCGGGCCTGGCCAACAGGATCGGCGCGCGGCTGACCACGCACGTGTTCACCGGCCAGCCGGGCACCAGGCTGGCGCACGGGACCTTCATCGGCATCCCGATCCGCCGCGAGATAGCCGGGCTCGACAGGCTGGCGGTCAGCGACAAGGCCCGCGCGCATTTCGGCCTGCGCCCCGACCTGCCCGTGCTGCTCGTGACCGGCGGCTCGCAGGGCGCGAGGTCGCTGAATCAGGCGGTGCTCGGCGCGGCGGGCTGGATCAGGGCAGCCGGGGTGCAGGTTCTGCACATCGTCGGGCCGCGAGCGGGGATTGACGCCGCAATCGCGGCGCCCGACGCGCCCTACATCACCCTGCCCTACGTCGACCGGATGGACCTGGCCTACGCCGCGGCGGACTTCGCCCTGGTCCGCGGCGGCGCAATGACCTGCGCGGAGCTCACGGCGGTGGGCCTGCCTGCCGCGTACGTGCCGCTGCCGCACGGGAACGGAGAGCAGCGGCTGAATGCGGCCCCCATCGAGCAGGCCGGCGCCGGGCTGATCGTGGCCGACGCCGACCTGACCCCGGCATGGATCCGGGACACGCTGCTGCCCGTCCTGCTGGACCCCGAGCTTGTCGCCGCGATGTCGGAGGCTGCCGCCGAGCTGGGCCGGCGCGACGCCGACCAGCGGCTGGCGGCGGAGGTGCTGCGGGTGATGCGAGATGGCGGGCGCCGGCCTCGCTGGCGCCGGGCGTGAGCGGCCAGCGCGCGCCCGTGCGCGGCCAGGGCGAGAGCGGGGCCGCCCGTCAGGACGGGAGAGGGGCCAGATGGGCCTGGTGACGGTGGTGGAACCGGTGCCGCTCGGCGAGCTCGGCCGGGTGCATTTCGCCGGCATCGGCGGGGCGGGCATGTCCGGGATCGCCCGTGTCCTGCTGGCCAGGGGAGTCGCCGTGTCCGGCAGCGACTCGGCCCGGTCCGGCCTGCTGGACGAGCTCGCCGCGGCTGGCGCCCGCGTCCACGTCGGCCACGCGGCGGCGAACATCGCCGACGCGGACACGCTGGTCGTATCGACCGCCATCCGGCCGGACAACCCCGAGCTCGCCGAGGCGCGCAGGCGCGGGATCCGGGTCCTGCACCGGGCAGCGGCGCTGGCGTCGGCCATGCTCGGCAGCCGGGGCATCGCGATCGCGGGCACCCATGGCAAGACGACCACTACCTCGATGATCACCACCATCCTGCGCGGCTGCGGCGCCGATCCCTCGTACGTCATCGGCGGCATCCTGGCCGAAACCGGGCTCGGGGCCGCGCACGGCAGCGGCGACACGTTCGTCGCCGAGGCCGACGAGAGCGACGGCTCCTTCCTCATGCTCTCGCCGGAAGCGGCGGTCGTGACCTGCATCGAGGCCGACCACCTGGACAACTACGGCAGCCTGGCCGAGATCGAGGCGGCCTTCCTCGCCTTCGCGGGCAGGATCACCCCGGGCGGGCTGCTGGTCGCGTGCGCCGACGACCCCGGCGCGAGCGCGCTCGCCGCCGCCGCCGCCGGCCTGCCCGTCCGGGTCAGGACCTACGGCTCGGCGGGCGACGCGGACTACCGGGTCAGCGGGGTGACGCCCCGCGGCATGGCCACCCGGCTGACGGTGACGCCGGGGCCGCGGGCGCCAATCAGCGCGCCCGGCGGCCTGCCGGTCGAGATCGGCGTTCCCGGACGGCACAACGCGCTGAACGCTGCAGCCGCGCTGGCCACCGCGATCGAGCTCGGCTACCCGGCCGGGCAGGTCGTCAGCGGGCTGGCCGGCTACGGCGGCGCCCTCCGGCGGATGGAGCTCAAGGGCGAGGCAGACGGCGTGCGGGTGCTCGACAGCTACGCGCATCACCCCACCGAGCTGACAGCGGACCTGAAGGCCGCCAGGGACGTGGCGGACGGCGGCCGGGTCATCGCCATCTTCCAGCCGCACCTGTACAGCCGTACCCGGTTGTTCGCCGCTGAGTTCGCCGCCGCGCTCGGCCTGGCCGACGAGGCGATCGTGCTCGACGTGTACGCGGCCAGGGAGGATCCCGAGCCCGGCGTGACGGGAAACCTGATCGCGGCCGCCGTGCCCGGCGGCGCGCTCTACCTGCCCGACCGCGCTGAAGTGCCGGCCGCGGCGGCAGGCCTGGCGAAGCCGGGGGACGTCGTGCTGACCATGGGCGCCGGCGATGTGACGGCCCTGGGCCCGCTGATCGTGTCGGCGCTGAGCGAGCGGGCGGACGGGACCCGGTGATCCGGCGCCGCGGCACCGCGCCCGCCGCCGGCCCCGCGCTGCCCGCCGGCCCAGGCCCGGCCGCCATCGGCCCGGCCGCAGGAGGCTCCGCCGTAGTCGGTCCTGCTGCCGCGGCCGGCCCGGCCACGCGCACCGCCCAGCCCTCCGGCGCCCAGCCCTCTGGCAGCCAGCCCTCCGGCAGCCAGGCCTCCGGCAGCCAGGCCGTCGGCGGCCAGCCCGCGACCGCGCGGTCGCGCCGCCGGACCGATCCGTGGAAGGCGGCCTTCTTCTCGCTCGCGGCGGCGGCCATCCTGGCCGGGGCGGCCTGGGCTCTGCTCGGCTCCAAGTTCCTCATCGTCCGGTCGGTGGAGGTCACCGGCCCGGCCGCCATATCGCGGACTAGCGTGATCGCCGCCGCGGGCATCCGGCTCGGCACCCCGCTCATCCGGATCGACACGGCCGCGGTGGCCGGCCGGGTCGACCGGCTCACGCTGGTGCAGTCCGCGCAGGTCCGCAGGGCGTGGCCGGACAAGATCGTGATCTCGGTACGGGAACGCACGGCCTTGCTCGCGGTGGCCAGCGGCCGCGGCTACCAGATCATCGACAGGTTCGGCGTGGTGTTGCGGCGGGCATCCCGCCCGCCGCGCGGGATGCCCGTGCTCGACACTCCCGCCGCTACCGTGCCCGCCGCAGCCGTGCCCGCCGCACTGCGCGACAGCGCAGCGGTGCGGGCGGCTGCCACGATCCTTCGTGATCTGCCCGCCCGGCTCTCCCGCTCCGTCCGGGTGATCGACGCGCCGAGCGCGACGGCGGTGACGCTCCGGCTCAGCGGCGGGGTGACGGTTTCCTGGGGCGGCACGGCGGAGCCCGCGGTCAAGGCCAGGGAACTGAAGATCCTGATGCGCCAGCACGCGCTGCATTACGACGTCAGCGATCCGCTGACGGCGGTGACCGGGGGATGAGCGCCGGCCAGCGGGGCATGCCGCGACACGCGCCAGCGGGGCGTGCCGCGACACGCCGGAGCGCTTGGATGCCCGGTTAGTTGACCACGGTCGCAGGCGACCCTACTGTCCGTATCAGTCGGCAGCTTGACATAACTCTAAATCTCAACTTGAGGGTGAGAGTTGACTCGCTGCAACCGCGGAACATGCCAGTCCGCTGCTAGCGGAGGGCGTATTCCGGTGGCCGCTGAGCAGGAGAGCTTCCTGAACTTGACGGGGCGACTAGGCAGCGGGCAGCGGGCGGAAACTCGATAAGCGCAAACGAGCGGAAAGGTTCCTCCTCGTGGCATCACCGCAGAACTATCTGGCGGTCATCAAGGTCGTCGGTATCGGCGGGGGCGGCGTCAACGCCGTTAACCGGATGATCGACGAGGGGCTCAAGGGCGTTGAGTTCATCGCGATCAACACGGACGCGCAGGCGCTTCTGATGAGCGACGC
>Ga0302325_10000631_pt1 | contig 95015 bp, 80 predicted proteins | sample Palsa_T0_2_FD_201948 | JGI IMG/M metagenome (GOLD analysis project Ga0302325, IMG submission 201948) | Peat permafrost microbial communities from Stordalen Mire near Abisko, Sweden - Palsa_T0_2 | ecosystem: Environmental > Terrestrial > Soil > Palsa > Peat permafrost | place: Sweden: Abisko...
TCGCCGTGGAATTCCCGCTGACACCAGCGCCGGAACGTCCGCGGGTCAAAAGGTCGTGGAAATTCGCGGCGCGCTTTCTTCCGGCGGCAGCGCCAGCCGCGCGCCCGCGGGATTGAGCATAGAAGAAGAATCCGATCCGCTCGCTCCCGCGTTCGGCGCAGCGGCGCTGGGCGCGGCGCTGGTCGTCCTCTTCGGCGCCTACGCGCTGGTCACCGGCATTTTGGAAACCGGCCCCGACATTCTTCAGAATGTCGGTAAGTACGGCTTCCCGGGCGTCGTCGGCGGCGGGCTCGTCGTCACGCTGGTTTTCTTCGTCGTCGGCCTGATCATCGGCAAAACCACCGCCAGATAAGTCGGCGGCGATAATTTAGGCGTTTAGCGGCCGGGCTTGCCCGGCGCGCGCCCCGCGAGCGGGGCGGCTAAAAAAAAACTCGAATTCATCTATCTAATAGCTGCCGCGGCGAAACTTGCGACGCGCAGAAATTTCCACGCTTACGCGCAAAAATCGCTGGATTTCTTTTTATCCCTCTTGCAATGTAAAATTTTTTTGGCAGAATGCCGCGCGATAACGGAAAGCAGCGGGCAACTATTTGCTGCTTTTGCCGCTAGAAAAACTTATTCGCATGGAGGCTCACTCATGGCAAGGATGCACAAGTGGCTAGGATTAGCCGCACTCGCCTTTTCACTCACCGGCTGCGTTTCCGCCGAACAATACAACGCGATGAAGCTCAGCCGCGATCAGGCCATCGAACAGGCCGATCAGGCCGAAGCCGATGCCAAGAGCGCACGCTCGCAGGCCGACGCCTACAAAGCGCAGCTCGAGGAAATCGCCAATTCGGGCAATACCAAGGATGGTATGATCTCGAATTACGGGCAGCAGGTCGCTGATCTGCAGGCTCAGAACGCGGCGATCACCCAGAAGTATGAAGACCTGCTGAACCGCCCGCCGCAGATCGTACAGCTCGCCGGAGCGACGGCACTTCCGCAGGACCTGAGCAACGCGCTCACCGAATTCGCCAATCAATATCCCGACATCGTCACGTTTGACCCATCGCGCGGCGTCGTGAAATTCAAGAGCGACGTCACCTTCGCCTCGGGCAGCACCGATCTGAACGAGCGGGCGATGGAAACCCTCCAGCGATTCGCCGGAATTCTCGATTCGCCGTCGGCGGTCGGCTACGAGCTGATGGTCGCCGGTCACACCGACAACCAGCGCGTCACCCGTCAGAAGACGATCGACGAAGGCAATTTCGACAACTGGTATCTCTCCGCCCACCGCGCGATTTCCGTCGCCGCGGAGCTCGTGAAAGACGGCGTCAGCAAGAGCCGCCTGGGCGTCGCGGGATATGCGGATCAGCAGCCCATCGCATCCAACACCTCCGCCGCCGGTCGGGCGCAGAATCGGCGCGTGGAGATCGTGATTCTCCCGACGCATCCGCGCTCCGGCCCCGTGGCCAGCGATGAATCATCCGGCTCCGGCCGCATGGCGCCGCGTCATCTCGACAAGGACACCGAGGCCGCCACCGATCAGCGGGCGATCATGTCCAAATAATTTCATCACGCTATCTCTCTCTCCGCATCGCCTCGTCGTTTATTTACAGCGACGAGGCGATTCTTTTTTTGCTCGTGTTGTTATTGATCATTCGTCATTTCAATGATGTTTTACGGCATCGTTTACTTGCCTTCTCTCCACTGAAATGTATACTCGCGTCAACAGCGGTCAGGACGACCCTGTGAAAGGCAAGGATGCCATGGCCAACCCTCGTGCCGACAATCGTGCCAAAAGTTCTTCGCGGCACTTATCCCAGCTCTGGCAGTTTCCACTGTTCGTTTTATCCCTGGCGCTGTTTGTCTACGCCGGTTATCTTTTCATCAACCCCGGCCCGGGCGCGACGATCGACCAGAAAATCGCCGTCGCCCAGGATTATCTGAAGCAAAATCGCCCCGATGCGGCGCTGCAGCAGCTTTCGCGCATTCTCGAAGGCGAAAAACCCGAGCCCGCTAAGGAAGGGGTCATCCATATCCTCATCGCGCAGGCGCTGGAAGCCGGCCAGAAGCAACTGAAGATCGACATCCCCGCCAACGACGAGCGCATCGTCGAGCAGACCGAACTTGCCGAACAGATGGGCGTTCAGCCCGACGCCGTCATTCATCGCAGGCTCGGCGATGCCTACGCCTCTCTCAACCGCAGTTCCGAAGCGGCCGAGCATTATCGCCAGGCGATCTCGATGGATCCCAATCAGTCGCTCAGCCTTCGCCGAAAGCTGATCGACCTTGAGCTAGGCGACGACGATTCCGCCAACGCCGAAGTTTCGCTGGAAGATTATCTCAAGCAGCCGGGCCTCACCGACATCGAAACCGCCTGGGCGCTGGGCCAGCGCGCCGGCATCCTGATCGATACGAAAAAATTCGCCGATGCGCGAAAACTCCTGGCCGACGCGGCTCGCCTCGACACCGATCCGGTCGATCAGGGAACGTTCAATTACCAGCTTGGATATTGCTCCTACAAAGAGGGCTTGCCTGATGATGCCGAGCGATATCTCCGCCTGGCGCGCGACCAGCTTCGCGTGAGCCATCCGCTCGACGCCGATGCGGCCTACTATCTCGGCCGCGTTTATCAGGATCGCGGCGACCCCACGACCGCAACGTCGTTCTACGAAGCCGTCCTCACCACGCATCCGGAATCCAAAGCCGCGCCGCTGGCGCTGCTCGGCCGCGGCATCTGCCGGATCATGGCCCAGCAAACCGACGGGGGCCTCATCGATTTCCACGACCTCGTCGAACAGATAGACCGCCGGGCCTCGCGCACGAGATACAAGCCCGAGGCGATCGCCACGTTTCGCGATGCCTCGGGAATTCTGATGGATCGCCAGGATTATCAATCCGCGTTGGAAGTGATGGGCGATGAGCAGTCCGTCGAACCGACGCCGCCGCCCGGATTTTTCTCGCGCCTCGGCGGAGCGAGCGAGAACCGCGCCGATCAGCTCGAGGCCACCATCGCCGATTCCAATCCCACCGAGCAGATACGCCGCCGCCAGCAGGTGATCGATCTCCGCAACCAGGCGGGCGACGCCTATATCCAGTATTCCCGTCAGCTTTCGATTCTCGAAGATCACGGCTATGCCGATGCCCTGTGGAAAGGCGTCGATCTCTACGACCAGGCGGGAAATCTTTCCTCGGCGATTTCGGCGCTGGAATTGTTCGTCGCCGATCGCCCTGATGACCGTCTCGCGCCCGATGCGCTGCTGCGGCTCGGCCGTGCTTACCAGGCGGCGGGGACGTTCGATAAGGCGATCGACGCATTTCAGCGCGTGCAGCTTGAATATCCCAAGAGCCTGGCCGCCAGCAAAGCCGCGATCCCGCTGGCCGAGGCCTACATGGCCAAAGGCCCCGCGGAAGATGCCCGCGCCGAGACGACTTTGCTCAGCGTGGTGGAAAACAATCCGATGGTTGATCCCGCCGCCGAGGAATTCCGGCAATCCCTCCGCGAGCTCGCGCAGCTTTATTACCGCACCGGCCGATACGAGGAAGCCATCGCCCGTCTTCAGGAGCTGACCCAGCGCTACCCGAATGATGAAGCCAAGCCGCAGATGATTTTCATGATGGCCGACAGCTATCGGAAGAGCGCCGCGCTGCTGGACGCGAAGCTGGCATCGGCGCAAACGTCGACGAGCGCGGTTGCGTCGGAGATCGCCGAAGCCGCCGCCGCACGGCGAGATCGGCTCCTCAAGGCGCGAGGGCTTTACGACCAGGTGATCGATCTTTATCGCGCCGCGACCCCCACCGACGATATGGACAAGCTGTATCAGAAGCTGGCCCATTTCTACCGCGCCGATTGCATGTACGACCTGGGCAATTACGAAGAAGCGATCAAGCTCTACGACACCGCGGCTTTCAATTATCAGGACGATCCCGCCAGCGTGTCGGCATATGTTCAGATCGTCAACGCATATTTCGCCCTGGGCAAACCGGACGAAGCCAAGGCCGCCAACAACCGCGCCAAGTGGATGCTCCAGCACATGCCGGCCGAGGCGTTTCAGGACGGGGCGTTCTCCATGCCCAAGAAATATTGGGACCAGTGGCTCCAGTGGACCAACGATTCGGGAATGTGGTGATCAGCACCGGGAGTTGTTATGCAGGCAGATGAAATCATGACGGCTTTGCAGCGGCAACTGGATTGCTTCCAGCGGCTGGCAAAGCTGGCCAATACGCAGCACGAGCATGTCCAGAACTCGCGCACGGAGGAGCTGCTGATGGTCCTCTCGCAGCGGCAGGAACTGCTGGACGAGATGGCCCAGCTCGAGCAGGTTATTTCGCCCGCCAAGAAAAATTGGAAAGAATTCACGGACGGTTTGCCGCAGCATCAGAAAGTCGCGGCGGAGGCTTTGCTCGACGAAACGCGCCGGCTGCTGGAGGAAATCGCCGCGGCCGATCGTGACGACACGCTGGTGCTCCAGCAGCGGAAATACAACCTGGGCCGCGGAATCAACCAGGCCGTTGCCGCGCGGAAATTCAACGGCGCTTACGCCAAGGCGGCCTACGGGTCCGCCAAGGCCGGTCTGGACATGCAGCGATAACACCATGGACGCAGTTGCAACCAACGCGGCGCGGATCGAGGAGCTGGGCGGCATCATCCGCGTCTACAGCGACCTGACCGAAAAGCTCCAGAGTTCACACGCGCAGCTCCAGCAGACGGTGCAGTCGCTGCGGAATGAGCTCTCGGAAAAAAATCGCCAGCTCGAGCGCCGCAAGCGTCTCGCCGCCCTCGGCGAAATGGCCGCGGGAATGGCCCACGAAATTCGCAATCCCCTCGGGGGAATCGAACTGTACGCCTCAATGCTGGCCCGCGACGTCGCCCAGCAGCCGCAGTGCGTGGAGCTGGTGACCAAGATTTCCTCCGGCGTGAAGCGGCTGGAAATGCTCGTCAGCCAGGTGCTGCAATTTTCGCGCGAAATTCAACCGCAGATCGGCACATGCGATCTGCCGAAGCTGGTGGATCAGAGCATCGAGCTTGCCGGCGAGCGCGTGCGCCGGTCGATCCAGTGCCGAGCCCACGGCCCGCGTCCGATGCGCGTCAGCGTCGATTCGCTGCTGATGGGCCAGGCGATTTTGAACCTGGTAATCAACGCGATTGAAGCGGTGGGGGAGAGCGGGACGATCGACATCACGTGGACGGCCGGCGATGCCGATGGGCATTTCCGGCTTTCGATCCGCGACAGCGGCCCGGGGATTCCTCCCTCTGTTCTCGACAGGATTTTCAACCCGTTTTTCACGACAAAAGAGACCGGCACCGGATTGGGGCTGGCCATCGTCCACCGCATTGTCGAGGCGCACGAAGGCACGATCATGGCCGGCAACGCCGCAGGCGGTGGAGCGATTTTTGAAATACGAATTTGATTGATTGTTTTTGGTTTTCGGACCAATAGGGAGAACGCATGGCTCGGATACTTATCGTTGACGATCAGGACATGATGCGGGATTCGCTCGCGCAGATTCTCGTGCGCGAAGGACACGAGGTGGTCGCGACCGGCGATGGATCGGCGGCGATCGCGCGCCTTGGCGCGGCCAGATTCGATCTGCTCATCACCGATCTCCGCATGCCGAAAATGACCGGACTGGAACTCATGGCCGAGGCCAGGCGCCTGCGCCCCGACCTTCCGGTGGTGCTGATGACCGCCTTCGCCACCGTCGCCAACGCCGTCGAGGCGATGAAGCTCGGCGCGTACGATTATATTCAGAAACCATTCAACGGGGACGAGATTAAGCTGCTGGTCGATCGCACGCTGGAGCACAGCCGGCTGCGGTTGGAAAACCAGGCGTATCGCAGCATGACGGAAATCGGCTCGCCGCGGCCATTGATCGGCGAAAGCCTGCCGATGGAGCAGGTGCGGCAGAAGATCGACATGGTCGCCCGCAGCAATGCGACGGTGCTCATTCGCGGGGAAAGCGGCACTGGCAAGGAAATCGTCGCGCGGGCGATCCACATGGCATCCAACCGCAAGGATCGGCCGATGTTGGCGGTCAATTGCGCAGCGCTTTCCGAAAATCTTCTGGAATCTGAACTCTTCGGCCACGAGAAAGGCGCGTTCACCGGCGCCGACAAACTTCGCCGGGGGCGGTTTGAGCTTGCCGATGGTGGAACGCTCATGCTCGACGAAATCAGCGAGATCGCCGGGGCGCTGCAGGCGAAACTTCTCCGCGTCCTGCAGGAAAGCTGCTTCGAGCGCGTCGGCAGCAGCATGACCCAGCAGGTGGATGTGCGCGTGATCGCAACCACCAATCGAAACCTCGAGCGCTGCGTCGAGGAGGGCGATTTCCGGCAGGATTTGTTTTACCGGCTCAACGTGGTGCCGATCGAGATTCCTCCGCTCCGCAACCGCGTCGAGGATATTCCCGATTTGTGCCGCCATTTCATCCACCAGGCCAGCAAGCGCGAAAAGACGACGTTCCGGCACATCGAGTCGGAGGCGATTTCGCTGCTGCAGCATTACGACTGGCCGGGCAACGTCCGCGAATTGCAGAACATCATTGAGCGCGCGGTGGTGCTGGAAAGCGAACCGGGCGTCATCCGTGCTCAGACGATCGAGCCGTGGCTGAAGCGCCGCCCCAGCGCCGCGATCGCCGAAGGGCTCGCGGGCCGGCCGTTGGCGGATATCGAAAAGCAGGTGATCCTCAGCACGCTTCAGCAATTCAAGGGGCACCGCGTTCGCACCGCCAGCGCGCTGGGCATTGGCGTACGAACGCTGGGCATGAAGCTGAAGCGCTGGCGCGAAGAGAGCGAACCGAACGAACTGGTCGCGCATCAATAGAGCGCAGGTCTTGCGCGTATGGGCGCATGACCGGCGCGTAAGAGAAGATAACGCGGCGAATTTCCCGGAGATTTTTTCTGGCACGGGATTTGATTCAGAGAGGTCCAAATGTATCTCGATCGATTGCTCAACCAGGGAAGCGTGCCGGTGCTGGAGCAGCTCGCCACTTTCACCGAAGCCCGCCAGAGCGTGCTGGGTGAAGATGTCGCCAATATCTCCACGCCCGGATATGTGCAGAAGGATATGTCGGTGGATCAGTTCCAGCAGGAGTTGGCGCAGCGCGTGCAGCAGGCCGATTCCGCCGCCCCCGGAAGCGTGCGGTTTGACGATATTTCGACGGATATCCAGAACCCCGTCAACGGAATTCTGTTTCACGACGGCAACAACCGCTCGATGGAGCAATTGATGAGCGATCAGGCCAAGAATGCCCTGATGCACAACCTGGCGATCGAGCTGCTTCGATCTCAATATTCGCAGTTGGAAACCGCGATTAAAGAAGGGAAATAATCGATGTTTGATATTCTCGACATGGGCGCCAGCGCCCTGACGGCCCAGCGGATTCGTATGGATACGATCGCTGGCAACATTGCCAACATCAACACTCTGCGCGACGCTAATGGCAAGCCCAATCCGTATCGCCGCCGGTTCGTCGTTTTTGCCCCGGGTCAGGCCGAAAACGATCCCCGTCCCGGCGTGCACGTGAAATCGGTTCAGCTTGACCAATCGCCGCTGCCGAAGCGGTACGATCCGGGCAATCCGGACGCCGACAAGGACGGCTATGTGAAATATCCCAACGTCGATCTTTCGATCGAGTTCGTCAACGCCCTGGAAGCATCGCGCGCTTACGAGGCGAACGTCACCATGATGGACACCGCCAAGTCGATGTTCAATTCGAGCCTGCGACTTCTGGCATAAGAGATTTATAGACGACCATGATCGAAAGCGCAGCGAACAGTTTGTCGAAGATCGCCGGCATCAACCCGGCGGGGGCGGGCGCGCCATCCAACGGCGCCGCGCCGACGACCAGCTTTGCCGATGTGCTCAAGAACAGCATCAACGAAGTTTCCAAGCTCCAGCAGGACGCCACCCAGGCCGCCAACGCCGTCGCCACCGGTCAGACCGAAAACGTCACCGGCGTAATGAGCGCCGTCGAAAAGGCCGACCTGGCGTTCAAGACGCTTCTGGCGATCCGCTCGAAGCTCATGGATGCGTATGAAGAGATCAAGCAGATTTCGATTTGACGAGTGAATTGACCGCCCGGCGGTTAAGAATCTTTTTTCGCAGGATGCGATTTTTTTTTCTCGGCCATGGAGGGCTGAGCCATGGATTTTCTCAAGGTACAATTCAACCGGATTCAGGAGCAGCTTGCCGGCCTCACCGCCACGCAGAAAATGCTCGTGTTTTCGCTCCTCACCATCATGGTGATGACGCTGCTCTGGTGGTCGCGCTGGGCCGGCGAACCGGAAATGTCGCCGCTGCTGGACAACCAGACCCTTTCCACAGAAGACATCGGCCAGATTTCCGCGAACCTGGATGCGCAGGGAATTCCCCACGAGGTGATCAACAACACCGTCTACGTCCCGGCCGACCGCAAGCTGGAGATCATGGCCGTGCTGGGCTATTCCAACGCGCTGCCGCGAAATTTCGAGGATGGATTCGACAGCATCGTCAAGGAGATGAACTGGCTCGATCCGCCCGACAAGACCGCCGAAATGTTCCTACGCGCCAAGGAGCAGACCCTGAAATCGATGATTCGCCGCTGGCCCGGCGTCGCCGATGCCGAGGTCGTCATCGACGCCACGGAAAAAAGCGATTTGGATGACACCGACGTGAAGCCCGTGGCGACGGTGGCGATCACCACCGATCGCAACGGTCACGCCAACCCGCGTGCGATGGCCGAGGCGGCCGCGGACATGGTGTGCGGGTCCAAGGCGGGGTTGGCGCGCGGGAATGTTCGCGTCGCGGTCGACGGACTCTCCGTTCCGATTCGCGACCACTCCGACGACCCCATGGGCAGCGATGACGATGCAGTCTCCATGCAGAAAAATTATGAAGACCTCTACCAGAAAAAAATCGAGCACGCGCTGCAGGACATCGACGGCGTAATCGTTTCCGTCACCGTGAAGGTCGATACCTCCGAGACGACCACCACCATCCACAAGATAGATCCCAAGCAGACCGTCTCCGTGCAGACGCATTCGGAGGAATCCAACACCGAGCAGGATGCCCAGCAGGCGTCGTCGTCGGAGGAACCGGGCGCGGTGCCCAATACTTCCAACGCGCCGATGGCGCTGCCGTCGGAATCGGGCGGCGGTGGGGGCGGGGGAACCACCAGCACGTTGGAGAAAAATGATTTCGACACCGATCACGGCACGCAGAATGAAGTGATCCGCCAGGGCGCCGGCGATGCGACGGTGGCCGCCGCCTCGGTGCGAATCCCGCGGAGCTATTTCGTCCGCACTTACAAAACCGAAAACGGCAAGGACCCGGATGATCCCGCGGCCTTCACGGCTTACATCAACACGCAACTGGCCCAGATTCACGATGAGGTGAAGGGATGCGCCGTATTCCCCAGCGATGATGCGCTGTACGTCGGCGTGTTCAGCGATGTTCCCCAGCCTGATCTACCCGTGGGCCAGGGCACCTCGGCATCCTCCGTGACCGGCGCGATGACCGGGCATATCAAGGAAATCGGCATCGGCGGCCTCGCGCTGGTGAGCCTCTTCATGGTGTCGATGATGGTCCGCAAGGCCGGCCCGGTCGCGGCGGGGGGCGTCACGCAGCCGCTGGCCGGCGACAGCGGCAACACCCTGAGCGGCAACGAGGCCGTCGTCGGCTCCGCCGCGGAGGATACCGCCTCTCTCGACGGCATGGAACTCGACGAGGAAGCCGTCAAAGCGCAGCGAATGCTCGACCAGGTGCAGCAGATGATCACCGCGAATCCCGACTCGGCGGCGAATCTCGTAAAGCGCTGGCTCAACCGTTAATGAAAAGGGGATCGCCGTAACGACGCGGTCCTGAAATTTATGGCAGACCTCAGCGGCGTGCGGAAATCGGCCATCCTGCTCCTGTCTCTCAGCGAAGAGCAGGCGTCGGAAATTCTCAAGCGGCTTCCTCCCGAGGCGGTCGAGGAAGTCAGCCGCGAAATCGCCGGCATCCGCGAAATCTCCGTCGATACCCGCAAGGAAATCTTTGGCGAATTTTACAACCTCGCCCTGGCCAATTCCTATCTGAGCGAAGGGGGCCTCGAATACGCCAAGGGGCTGATCCGCAAGTCGCTCAGCTCCGCCGATGCCGACCGCATTATCAAGCAGGTGACGCAGCAGGTGCAGACAACGCCGTTCTCCTTCCTGCAAAAAGCCGAGAGCGAAAACCTGCTGACGTTCATCCAGGACGAGCATCCACAGACGATCGCGCTGATTCTCGCCCATCTTCCCCCGCAGAAAGCCAGCGAGATTCTCGTCGGCCTGCCCAGCCAGAAGCAGATCGAAGTCGTCAAGCGCGTCGCCAACATGGAGCAGACCAACCCCGAAGTGATCAAGGAAGTGGAGCGCGGCCTGGAGCATCGGCTCTCCGACATCGTGAGCCAGACGTTTGAAAAAGCCGGCGGCGTGGACACCGTGGCGGAAATCCTCAACCTCGCCGACAGGTCCACGGAAAAGGGAATCATGGAAGGCCTCGAAGCTGAAGACCCCGATCTCGTCGAGCAGATTCGCCGGCTTATGTTCGTCTTCGAGGACATCCTGCTCGTCAACGACAAGGGCATTCAGTCCGTGCTCAAGGAAGTGGACAACGAGGAGCTGGCCCTGGCGCTCAAGACCGCCAGCGAAGACCTCAAGCAGAAGATTTTCAAGAATATGTCCGAGCGCGCCGCCCAGCTTATTCAGGAAGACATGCAGTACATGGGCCCCGTGCGCGTGAGCGATGTGGAATCCGCGCAGCAGAAAATCGTGGACATCGTGCGCCGGCTGGAAGACGCGGGCGAAATCATCATTGCCGGCCGCGGCGGCGAGAAGGAAATGGTCGTCTGACCACATTGAATGTCGCGTGCCCGTCGTGAATTGGAGAATCCATGGGTCTGATCAAATCGCCCGATATTCCTCTGAGCGTGTCCGTGTTTTCGATGCAGGACATCGAAGCCGCGGCCAAGTCGGTGCTGCTGCGCGCCCGGCGTCAGGCGGAGCAGATCATCAGCGAGGCTAAATCCGAGGCCCAGGAATCAAAATCGCAGGCGCGCAAGTCAGGGCATTCCGAGGGATTCGCGCTGGGCCGCACCGAAGGTTTTGAAGCGGGGAAAAAAGCCGGTCATGCCGAAGCGCTCGCGGCCCACCAGGCGGCGATGACGCAGCTCATCAATTCCCTCACCGAAGCGATCAAATTGATCGACGATGGTCGCGATCAGCTTCAGACCAACGCGATCAACGAAGTCGTCGCCCTCGCGTGCGCCATCGCCCGCAAAGTGACCAAGCGGCAGGCAGCGATGGACGAGCGCGTCATGTGCGAAAATCTCCGCGAAGCGCTTTCGCTGGCCGTGCACGCGGCCGATGTGCGCATCGCGGTGCATCCTTCACAGTTCAAAACGCTTCAGGATGAGCTGCCTAATCTTCGCCTCGCGTGGCCGCAACTCAAGCATATCGATCTGATGGAAGATGCCGCCATCGCCCGCGGCGGCGCGCGGGTATTCACCCATCATGGAAAAATCGACGGCGATCTGGACGCGCAGCTCGAGCACGTGATGGCCGATCTGCTGCCCGGCTCGGAGGGCAAGTGACGTATCTTTCCTCGCAGCATCAGGCGGTGGACGCGGCCATGCCCTATCCGGTGTGCGGGCAGGTGCAGGCCATCGGTGGATTGACCATCGAGGCATGCGATCTGGCATTGCCGGTGGGATCGCTGTGCCGCATCGTCAGTTTCGGCGGGCAGGAATCGATCGCCGAAGTGATCGGCTTCCAGCACGATCGCACGCTGTTGATGTCGATGGAATCGTCCGCGGGCGTTTCGCGCGGCGACCGGGTGGAAAATCTCGCCGCCGCCTCCATGCTCAATTGCACGCACCGAATGCTCGGGCGCGTCCTCAACGGCCTCGGCCGGCCCATCGATTCCAAAGCGCCGCTGCCGATGGGAGTTCGCCGCCGCATCGACAGCCGCTCGGTCGAGCCGCTGTCGCGCATCAACATCGACAAGTCGATTTCCACCAGCGTTCGCTGCATCGATGCGCTGCACACCTGCGGTTTGGGCCAGCGCATGGGAATATTTTCCGGCCCCGGCGTGGGCAAGAGCACGCTGCTGGGGCAGATCGCCCGGCACACCAGCGCAGATGTCTCGGTGGTCGCCCTCGTCGGTGAGCGCGGCCGCGAGGTGCAGGAATTTCTCCAGAAAACCATCGGCGAAGAGGGCCTGCGCCGCTGCGTCGTTGTCGTCAGCACCGGCGATGAAGCGCCGCTGCTGCGCGTCCGGTCGGTCAAAGTGGCCTGCACCATCGCCGAATATTTCCGCGACGAGGGAAAGAATGTGCTGCTGCTCGTGGATTCGCTGACGCGCCTGTGCCATGCCCAGCGGCAGATCGGCCTGGCGGCGCGCGAACCGCCGGCCACCAAGGGATATCCCCCCAGCGTATTTTCGATCCTCCCGCAGATTCTGGAGCGCGCGGGCCGCACCCAGCGCGGATCGATCACGGGGTTTTATACCGTGCTGGTAGAAGGGGATGATTTCAACGAGCCGATTTCCGACGCGGTGAAGGGAATCGTCGATGGGCATCTCTGGCTCAGCCGGTCGCTGGCCAACCGTTCCCATTTCCCGGCGATCGACGTGCTGCAAAGCATCAGCCGTCTTCGCGGCGACGTGGTCACGCCGGAGCAGACGCGCCAGATCAAGCGCGTGCTGAGCCTGAGCGCCGTGTTTCAGGATATCGAGGACCTGGTGAATATCGGCGCGTATGTCCCCGGGGCCAACCTGGAATTCGATCTCGCGGTGCAGGCCCGGCCGAAAATCGTGCAGTTTCTCCAGCAGGACAGTGGAGCGCCGCTGAAGATGGAACAGTCCGTCAAGCAATTGTCGGATCTGTTCACATGGATCGAGCAGCTCGACAAGGCGCTCAAGGCGCAGTCGCAAAAACCCCGGCAGGCGGCGTCGCAGCCGGCAGCGTCTGCGGCGGCGGCGAAATGAGACGATGAGCCATGGCGAAATTCGTCTTCAAACTCGACGGCGTCCTGAAGCATCGCCAGAACATCGAGCACCAGCGTCAGCGCGAACTGGCCATCGTGCAGGGGCAGTGGACGATTCTGGATACCCAGCTTCGCGCCCTGGATACATCGGTGCGCGCGTCCGTGGAAGACCTGCGGACAAACCGGCTGATTGGAACGGTCGATCTCGCTTTTTTGTCGGCGCATCGCCGCTACAGCCTCGCGATGCAGCGCAAGGCGATGGGTCTCGCCGAGAAAATGGCCGCCGTGCAGATTCACGTGGACAAGGCTCGAAAAAATCTTCAGGAAGCCGCCAAACAGCGGAAAATTCTGGAGAAACTCCGCGAGCGGCAAATGGCCCGCTGGCGCGAAGAGATCGAGCGCCGCGACGTCGCCGAGATGGACGAAATCGCCATGCGGCTCGGTCACGATAATCTGGCCAATGTGGATACAGGTGCGGTATGAAGAAAATTTTCCTGGTGATCGTCCTGACGCTCGCGCTCAATTTCCTGGCGCTGGCCGGCGGCGTGGGATATCTGTGTCAATCCGGCCAGCTCAACAAAACCAAATTGATGCAGATCAAGGACGTTATTTTTGGCCAGCCGGCGCCCGCCGCCACCACCCAGCCGTCCGGCAAAGGCCCGTCGCAGCCGGACCTTTCGACGCTCATGCTGAACCAAGGCGGCCGGCCCGCACTGGATCAGATCGAATTCCTCCGCCGGACCTTCGACGCGAGAATGCTCGAACTCGATCAGCGCCAGCGGACGATTTCCGATCTTCAGCGGCAGGTGGATCTGGCGAACCAGAAACTGGCGTCCGACCGGGCCGCGCTGGACAAGCGCGAAAAAGACCTCACCGCCCGCGAGCAGGAAGCCCAGAAGCTGCAGGATGATGCGGGGTTTCAGACCAGCCTGTCGCTCTATGAAACGATGCCGCCCAAACAGGTTAAGTCGATCTTCATGACCCTGGGCGAGCCGACGGTTCAGGCGTATGTGCAGGCCATGGACGCCCGAACGGCGGGAAAAATAATCAAGGAATTCAAATCACCTGACGAAACAGCATTCATACAAAGAGTTCTGGAAGGGATTCGCCAGTCGCAGGTTTCGTCCACGGACGGCAAATAATCATGACCCCGTCGATCTCAAATGTGTTGCCCAATCCTCCCCCGACGCCACCACCGGCGACGGCGGATGTTTCGGCGTCGCAGCCGAGCGGGAGCGGGTTTTCCCAGCAACTGAGCAAAGCGAAATCCAAACCCGCGGCGCAGCAGCAATCGGCCTCCGCGCCTGCTGCCAATTCCACCCCCAAAAAATCGCACGCGAAATCCGCACAGGCAAGAGGCGATTCAAAATCTCAGCAGAAACAGCAGGCCGCTCCCAAAGCCGTGTCGAAACCGACTCCGGCTTCCACCGAGCAACCCGAGGATGGGGACGTGGTGGAATTATCGCAATCGGAGGATTCAGAAGATGCCTCCGATTCGTCCGCGACTACATCACAGGCGGAATCAAAAAAAGCAACGCAATCTCCCGCGACCGCGGTTGCGATCCTGGCCGCCAATCTTCCCATCGCCAAGGCGGCCGGCGCCAAGGCAAGTTCCGCGAATTCGGAGGAAGACTCATCGGACGATTCCACGTCAAGTGAATCCGATGCGGCTAAGTCCAGCGCTGACCTTGCCACCAACGCCGCGATCCAGCAGGTGTCCGCCGATCCCAACAACACCCAGCAGAAACCTTCAAATTCCCCGGAAAATTCGGCATCTGACGACACGGAGGAGCAAACCGCGCCCGTGCCTACGAGGGCGAAAGTGGCGGCGCTGGATTCATCGGCTCAGGCGGCCGGGGCGGCAGAAGCGGATTCTTCATCAGAGTCTGATTCCACCAGCGCTCAGCCGGCCGATTCGCAAACCTCCGATGCCGCCAAGCCGGCGGATTTCGATTCCGCGCTGCAGACCGCCGTGCAGGTGTTGCCGGAAATCACAACGCCCGCCGGACATTCAACGGTTCACGCGGCGCAAGTCGCAATCGCTCCGACGGCCACGCCGCAAACGCCCGTGGCGCAATTCGCGGAAACGAATCAGCCGACGATCGTCTCCACGATTCACGGAAGCCTTCTGCCAAATGGCGGCACGATGAATATCGCGCTTAACCCACCCGATCTGGGCGCGATGCAGATCACCGTGAAGATGCAGGATGGCACGATGTCCGCGTCGTTTCAAACCAGCAGCGACCAGGCGACGCGCCTGCTCACGCATTCGCTGGGACAGCTCAAGACCGCGCTTGAGGGCCAGGGCGTCACAGTCCAGCGCCTGCACGTGCACCAGGTTTCCAGTTCCGAATCATCCAGCGGCAAAGGTGGCGATTCAGAAAGCAAGGACCAACCCTCCTCCGATGGCCGAGGCGCCCAGCAGGAGCAGCAGCGCCGGGAAAATCTGCGCCGCATGTGGCGCCGGGCGCGCGGCGGACGCGATCCGCTCGACCTCGTCGCCTGAAGGATCCCATGGGTCGCGCATCTTTCGCCGGCCGCCCGCGCATCTTCGGCACGGCTCCAGTTTACCACCTCGGTTTTGTAATTTAGCGCAGGCCCTTAAGCCGAAAGGGATTTCATATGAGCGCAATCAGTTCACTACTGGGGACGGCAAATTCAAGTTCATCTTCGAACTCATCCAGCTCCGGAACTTCGGTGGCCAACTCGCTGACGCCCAGCGATTTCATTCAATTCATGGTGACCGAGCTGCAAAATCAGGATCCCCTCGATCCCACCGATGCCAACCAGATGCTCAGCCAGATGAGCGAGATCGGCCAGCTTCAGTCGTCCGACACGCTGCAAAGCAGTCTGACCAGCATGGTGCAGCAGAACCAGGTGGCGGCGGCGAGCTCGATGATCGGCAAACTTGTGCAGGGGACGGATTCCAGTCAGAACCAGCAGACCGGCATCGTGTCGGCCGTGCAGGTCACCAACTCCGGGGTGAATCTGACGCTCAATAGCGGCGTGACGCTTCCGATGGCCAATATCACGGCGATCACCAATGCGCCAACGGCGACGGCCTCCACCACGCCGTCATAGCCGAAGTGAAAATCGTGTCTGAGGTGCGCGCGGCGAAAACGGTCGCGCCCATCGCGGCGGAGTCGCGGCGGATGATGGACCTAACGGATGTCTTCCAATCGCAGGTGGGTTTGCAATGTCATTAGCCAGCTCATTATTCACGGGACTCTCGGGACTCGACACCACGCAGTCGTGGATGAACGTCGTCGGCAACAACATCGCCAACGCCGACACCACCGCCTTCAAATCCAGCAACGTGTCGTTCTCATCCCAGTTTTACGTGACCGACATTGCCAGCAGCGGCCCAAACGGAGATTTCGGTGGCACCAATCCCAGCCAGGCCGGCATGGGCGACCAGGTATCATCCATCACCACCGATTTCACGCCCGGGCAGATTCAAGACACTGGCGTGGACACCAACATGGCGATCAACGGCGACGGATTTTTCATCGTTAAAAATCCCAACGGCCAGGAATTTACCCGCGATGGAACGTTCAGCCTCAACGCCAATCACCAGCTCGTGACCGCCGCCGGCAGCTTCGTTCAGGGATACGGAGCCGATGCCCAGGGCAACATCGTCGCCGGAGCGCTTCAGAACATTACCATTCCGCTTGGCAATACCACGCTGGCCGCGGCGACGCAGAACGTCACGCTCCAGGGCAACCTCAACGCCGGTGGAACCGTCGCTAGCGGCGCGACCATTCTCACCAGCCAGGCCTTCTCAACCTCCGGCGGCACCGCTCCGACCGGGACGTCGCTTCTCAGCTCGCTCGTTTCCACCGCCGTTCCTCCCGTTGCGCTTATGCATGTCGGCGATGTCCTGACGCTTGCCGGCACGCAGGGCGGCCAGGATCTCCCCTCATCGTCGTTCACGGTGACGGCCACTTCCACCGTCGGCGACCTGGAATCGTTCGTCAATCAGTCGCTGGGCATCAACACCGGGGTCTCCGAGCCCGGAAATCCAACTCCAGGCACAACGCTGCAAACCACCGGCACCACAGCGCAGCTCACGATCATCGGCAACACCGGGGCAGACAACGCCCTCACCCTCGGCACGCAGGGTCTCACCGATACCACGTCGGGAACCTCGCCGTTCGATCTCGTCAGCGGTACCGACGGAACCTTCACCAACAACCCCACAGGCGAAAGCACCAACACCACCATCACCGCGTACGATTCGCTGGGAAATCCGATTAACATCAACCTGACCACCGTGCTGGAAAGCACGACGCCCTCCGGCGGAGACGTGTGGAGATTTTACGCCACCAGCCCCGACAACCTCGGCGGCAACGGCCCGGTCGTCGGCACCGGACAGTTGACCTACAACAGCTCGGGAACGCTCGTCTCGAGCACCGGGACGCAGCTTTCCATCGACCGCACCGGAAGCGGCGCGCAGAATCCACTGGTCATCAATCTCAATTTCAATACCACGACCGCGCTGGCCAGCACCACCTCCAACATTGTTATGGGCTCGCAGGATGGCGAGTCGATCGGCACGCTCACCTCCTTTTCGGTGGGGGGCGATGGCACCATCACCGGGCAGTTCACCAACGGATTGACCAAATCGCTGGGGCAGGTCGCACTGGCGAATTTCAACAATCCCGAGGGGCTCATCGCCCAGGGAAACAATCTTTACGACCAGGGCCCCAACAGCGGATCGGCCCTGATCGGCGCCGCCACCGCCAACGGCACAGGAACCGTCCAGTCGGGCGCGCTGGAGCAAAGCAATGTCGATCTGTCGCGCGAGTTCATCAATCTGATCATCGCGTCCACAGGGTTCAGCGCATCCAGCAAGGTGATAAGCACCAGCGACCAGTTGCTGACCAACCTGCTGAATTCGCAGATTTAGGCAATATATATAGATGAGGCATCGCCATGATTAACCTAACCCGCCTGAACGGCCAGGCATTTGTGATGAATGCCGATAAAATCCGTTATATCGAATCCACGCCCGACACCGTCGTTTGCTGCGATACCGGCGAAAAGATGATGGTGCGCGAGACCCTTGCGGAAGTGACGCGGCGGGCGATCGATTATGCCCGGGTGATTCGCAAGCCGATCACCGATTGAAGAAATTTGTTTAGCCGGCCCGGCTTGCGGGCCGTGTATTGACCGACTCATAGTCCAGTCGGGTCCTTTTCTCGCCGATATTGGAATTGTGAGGGCGATGCGCTCTCGCGGTTATCGGACGCAAGAAAAGGACGCAGGGATCATGGCAGAAAAAGAAAAGAAGCCGGATGCCGCCGCACCCGCCGACAAGAAACCCGCCGCCAAAGCCGAGGCCGCCCCAGCACCGGCGGCGCCCGCCGCCGCCGCGAAAGCCGGCGGGGGGGGAATGCTCGGCAAGACACCCGTCCTTCTGGGCGGGGCGATGCTGATTGAAGCCGTCGTTCTTTTCGCGGGATTCAAATTCATCACCGGCGGCGCGAAGAACGCCAACGCCGCCGACCTGACCACGCAGGTGAAAAAAGATGATGCCCCCGACGGCGACAAAACCGCCGCCACCGAAGATGACAACGCGACCGCGGAAATCCCGCTGCTGGAAGCGCGCTTTCCCAACAAGCGCAGCGGCCGGGCGTATCTGTATGACCTGAAAATCGTGCTTTCGGTGAAAAAAGAGTCCGCGGACAAAGTAAAATCGATCGTGACCGAGCACGATGCCTTGATCCAGGACCGGGTTCGGACGATAATCGCCGAGACCGATCCTGATAAGCTCGGCGGAGGCGCCGAGCCGGGGCTGGAAACGCTCCGTCGGCAGGTGAAGTATCAATTGGACGAAATCGTCGGCGATGGATTGATCGACGATGTTCTGATTCCGCAGTGTCTTCCGTTCCCTGCGGAATGAAATTCGGCGCAAGCATTTAATCGCTGCGCCAGATCGCCAAGGATGGTGACACATGGCAGAAGAGCCCGCCCCAGACGCCGCGCCCCAAAGTTCTCCCGAACCGACTCCCCAACCCGAAGCACAAGCGCCTCAACCCGTGGCTGCGGAACCGGTCGCGCCGGTAGAGGCGGTCGCATCGGCTGATGCTGCCGCATCCGCCGCGCCGCAACCTCCAGTGGAAACCGTTGCCGCCGCCGCATCGGCCGATCCGCAGGCCGCCGGTGACGATGCCGCCGTTGATCAGGAATCGATCGACGCCCTCCTGAAGCAGGCGAATTTCGAAAGCCCCGACACCCATGCCGCCGAATCCGCGGTCGGGCCTTCCATCGAAGAGCTTCTTCAGCAGGCGAACTTCGAAGACACCGCAAATCCCGCCGATCTGCCCGGCAGCGAGGCGGAAGGTTTCAAGCTCCCCAGCTTCCAGCAGGTGATGGCCGATGCCCAGGTCTCCAGCATCGATCTGCTCCGCGATGTCGAGCTGAACGTCAAAATCGAACTCGGCCGCAGCCGCATGCTCGTGGAAGAAGTGCTCCAGCTCAGCGAAGGCAGCGTGGTGGAACTCGACAAGCTTGCCGGCGATCCGGTGGATGTTTTCGTCAACGACAAGCTGGTCGCCCGCGGCGAGGTTCTGGTGCTTAATGATAATTTCTGCGTTCGCGTGAACGAAATCGTCCCCGTGGCCCAAGAGGAGGCGATGTGACCGCCCATCGCCCGCCGCGATTGAAATTTCTCCTGGGCATCGCCGTGATGCTGGTGATTTCAATCGCAGCCGGGACTCCATCCAAAGCCGCTTCCGGCCCGTTGGATTCTGACGCCCTGGAATCAACCCCGCTGAATCCCCCAAACGCCGGCGGCAGCTTCGCGAAATACGATCAGTCCACCGCCTCCAGCGGCGCGATGCAAATCGGCCGCGTGGTTCTGGCGCTCGGTGGAGTGATCGGCCTGATCGTCATGCTGCGCATCTTCGCCAAGCGGGTGATGCCCGGCGTCGCCGCCGCTCGCGCCTCATCCGCCGTGAAAATTCTCGGGCGATGTCCCGTGTCGGCACGGCAAAATCTGCTGGTCGTTCAATTCGGCAAGCGGCTGGTGCTGGTGGGCGATGCGGGGACAAACCTCAACCCCTTGTGTGAGATCACCGATCCGCAGGAAGTCGCCGACATTCTCGCCCAGGCGCGCGATGAATCGATCTCCGTCGCCCAGCGATTCGAATCGATGTTCGGCCGCGCGCGAAAAGATTTCGACGAAGACCCCGAGCCGACTTCCGCTGAATCATTTTCCGATACGCGTGACATCAGTTCACCGGACGATCCGGCCCTGCGCGACACGCGCAAGGAGCTTTCCGACCTCCAGGAAAAAGTGCGCGACGTCGCGCGACAGATCGGCCGCGCATAAATTGCGCCGAAAAAATTCCATCTGAAAAATTCAAAGTTTTCCCAAAGCGCGCTACCGCTTTGGAAAATCGCATGTTATAAATCGGCTCACGTTCACGCACGAAGAGAAAGGATGCTCTCGTGAGATTGATGGTTTGGGGCGTTTTGATTTTGCTGGCGCTTCTGGCGCTGCCCGCCATCTCCCGGGCCGATCCGAATTCAACCGATCCCGCATTGACGACCCCCGGCGTGACAACCGGCACGCCCACCGCCGATGCGCTCTCCACCGCCAATCCAATCCCCGCCGCCGAGCATCAGCTTCCCGATCTTTCCAAGCGCGAAAATTTCTCCGCCGCCATGCAGATCGTCGTGCTGCTCACCGTGCTGTCGCTGGCTCCGGCGATCATGCTGATGATGACCAGCTTCACGCGCATCGTCATCGTGCTTGCACTGCTGCGGCAGGCGCTGGGAACGCAGCAGCTTCCACCCAACCAGATTCTCGTCGGTCTGGCGATGTTCATGACATTCCTGGTGATGGCACCGACCTGGCAGCGCGTCAACGATAACGCGCTTCAGCCCTACATGAGTGGAAAATTGACGCAAACCGAAGCGCTTCCGCTGGCGGTCCAGCCGGTTCGCGCGTTCATGATCAACCAGATCCACCAGAGCCACAACGAATCGGACGTGGACATGTTCGTGCACTTTGCCCATCAACCGCCCGCGCACACATTCCACGAAGTCGGCACGATGACGCTCGTGCCCGCATTCATGCTCAGCGAACTCAAGACCGCTTTTCTCCTTGGATTCCGCGTGTATCTTCCGTTTGTCATCATTGACATGGTGATCTCGTCGGTCCTGGTCAGCATGGGCATGATGATGCTTCCACCGGTTCTAATCTCTTTGCCATTTAAGTTGCTTTTGTTTGTACTGGTCGATGGCTGGCACTTGATAACCGCCAGCCTGATGGGTAGTTTTGTGATGTAGCTCCAAAAGGGCTCCGCCCATGGATGGGCGGTCTTACACTCAAGGAAGGGTGCGCATGTCTCCTCAACAGGCCGCTGAACTCATACGCGATACGCTTCTGCTGGCGCTGGTGATCTCCGCCCCGATGCTGCTGATCGGTCTGGTCGTCGGCATCATCATTTCCCTGCTTCAGGCGCTGACGCAAATCCAGGAGCAGACGCTGACGTTCATCCCCAAGATCGTCGCCATGGTGCTTGCCGCCATCGCCCTCATGCCCTGGATGAGCAACCGGCTCATGCAGTACACGTTCGACATGTTCACCAACGGGCACGTGAGGTAATCAGCCCCATGCTCGACGCGGCCTTCAATTTCGTTCCCATCTACGTGCTGGTGCTGTTCCGCATCGCCGGCATGATGATCTGGGCGCCGCTGCTGGGAAGCGCGCAGATACCCAGGCAAATCAAGGCGATGATCGCCTGCGTGCTCGCGGCCGCGATCGCGCCCACGCTTTCCATCACCGTCGCCATTCCCCAAAGCCCCTGGACGCTTGCCGTTGCCATTGGCGGTGAGATCGCCTTCGGCGCCGCGATTGGTTTGATTCTCAGCCTTGTCTTCGTCGCCGGGCAATGGGCCGGGGAAATGATCGGGCAGCAAATGGGCCTGAACCTCGGGCAGACGCTCAATCCGCAGTACGGCGGCGGCGGTTCGGTGGTCGGCGATCTCTATTTCTTCCTGGCCCTGCTCGTATTCCTTTCCATCGGTGGACACATGGCCCTGGTGAAGGGCGTCTACGACAGCTTCACCGCGTTGCCGCTGCTTTCGGTTTCGCTCACGCGCCCGCTGCTCGGCACGATTGTCTCCGTATTTCAGGGCGCGATGGTTTTGGCAATGCAATTGGCCGCGCCGATGCTCGTCACGATGCTCGTCGTCGACATGGTCCTGGGATTCGTCGGAAAATCGGTTCCGCAGCTCAACATCATGACCGCGGGAATTTCCGTCCGTGCGCTCGCGGGAATGCTGGTGCTGATCGTCGGGCTGGGCCTCACCAGCTCCATCATCCGCGCCGAGCTGCTCGGCACGGTGGGAATTGTGTGGAAAGCTTACGGGCATTAACGATCGGGTTGAATCATGGCGGAAAATGATGGCGATAGAACCGAAGCCCCGACGCCCCGGCGCAGGCTGGAAGCGCGCCAGCAGGGAAACATCGCCCGCAGCCACGATCTCACCAGCGCGGTTCTCCTCGTCGGCGGCTTGCTGCTGATGAAATGGTTCGGCCCGGCGCTCATCCTGGCGCTGCGAGATATCGTTCACAAATTTCTCTCGGCCGATTCACTCACCGATCTGGGCACCCAGCGCGTCGGCACGCAGGTGATGTTCTGTCTCGGCCGCGCATCGAGCGCACTGGCCCCGCTGCTCGTGGGGGCGATGGTGCTGGTCATCGTTGTCAATCTTGCCCAGGTGGGTCTCAATTTCAGCCCACAGCGTTTGGCGATCAATTTCGCCGCGCTCAATCCCGCCCGAGGCTTCAATAAGATTTTCGCATTCCGCCAGAGCGGGCCGCAACTACTCTTAAATCTCCTGAAAGTCGTGCTGGTGGGACTGGTCGGTTGGTCCGCCATCGCCGGACGCCTCGGACAGATCATCGCGGTGCAGCAACTCGCCTACATCCAGATCTTCGCGCTGGGCGCAGATATGGTCTACACCATCGGCATGCGCATCGGCATCCTGCTGCTGGTGCTGGCGATCCTCGATTATTTCTACCAGCGGTTTCGCGTCGAGCGCTCTCTGCGCATGACCAAGCAGGAAGTGAAAGACGAGATGCGCAGCATGGACGGCGACCCGGTGATGAAAAATCGCCGCCGCCAGATCGCCATGCAGCGCGCGATGCAGCGCCTGAAAAAAGAGGTCCCCAAGGCGGATGTGGTCGTCACCAATCCCACCCATTTCGCCGTCGCGCTGAAATACGAGCAATCGCAAATGCGCGCCCCGAAGCTGGTGGCCAAGGGCGCCGATTTCATGGCCCTGCGCATCCGCTACCTGGCCAGCGAGGCCGGCATCCCCGTCATCGAGCGTCCGCCCCTGGCGCGGGCGATCTACCGCATGGTCGATGTCGGCGAGGAAATCCCCGAAGAGCTGTACGCCGCCGTCGCGGAAATTCTCGCGTACGTTTACGAGCTTTCCGGCAAGCAACTGGTTGCCGTGCGGCCGGCGGGGGCGGTGAGCTGAACCGATGGCCACCATCGCCTCCAATCCTCTTTTCATGAAACTCCACGACAACCGCGGAATGGTCTTCCCCATCGCGTTCGTCAGCCTGGTGCTGGTGATTCTGATTCCGCTGCCGACGCAGGTGCTCGATATTCTCCTCTGCTTCAACCTCACGCTTTCCGTGATCGTCCTGGTGACCACGATTTACGTCTCCAGCGCTCTGGAGCTGGCCGTATTTCCCTCCCTGCTGCTGGCGTTGACGCTGTTTCGCCTGGTGCTGAACGTGGCGACGGTGCGGCTGATTCTCACCGCGGGCGATCGCGCGGGCGATCCCACCATGGCGATGAGCAGCGCCGGTGAGGTCATTCACACCTTCGCCGACTTCGTCACCAAGGGCTCGCTGGCCGTCGGTGTGATCATCTTCATCATCATCGTTGTCATTCAATTTGCCGTCATCACCAAAGGCGCCACGCGCATCTCCGAAGTTGCCGCCCGATTCACCTTGGACGCGATGCCCGGAAAACAGATGGCCATCGATGCCGACCTCAACGCCGGCAATATCACCGAACCCGAAGCGCGCAAGCGCCGCTCCGAAATCTCGCAGGAAGCCGACTTCTACGGAGCCATGGACGGTGCCAGCAAATTCGTCCGCGGCGACGCCGTCGCGGGAATCATCATCACCTTCGTCAATGTTCTGGGCGGTCTCTACGTCGGCATGTTCGAACATGGCTGGAGCCTCCTTCCATGCCTTTCGCTCTACACGAAACTGAGCATCGGCGATGGATTGGTCAGCCAGGTTCCCGCATTCATCGTCTCCCTCGCCGCGGGCCTGATCGTCACCCGCACGAGCAGCAAGACAAATCTCGGCGATGAAGTCCTCAGCCAGCTTTTCGCCAAGCCCAAAGCCCTCATGATCGCCTGCATTTTCGTCGGCCTGATGATGTTCACAGGCTTACCCAAGGTTCCGCTGACGATCCTCGGCACCTGCACCGGCCTGCTTTCGTGGACGATGTCGGTCAAGCAGCGAAAGGCCGTGAAAGTCGCCGCCGGGGAAAAGGAAAAAGCCGCCAAAAAGGAGCCGGAAAAGGTCGAAAAGCTCCTCGACCTCGACACCATGGAGCTGGAAATCGGCTACGGCCTCGTCCGCCTCGTGGACGCAACCAAGGGCGGCGATCTCCTCGATCGCATCAGCATGATCCGAAGACAAGTGGCGATCGACCTCGGCATCATCGTCCCGCCCGTGCGCATCCGCGACAACATCCAGCTTTCCACCAACGACTATGCCGTTCGCATCAAAGGCCAGGTCGTCGGCAAGGGAGTGGCATATCCCGAACAATTCCTGGCCATGGACAACGGCGCAACCACCGGCCCGATCCTCGGTGCAACCCAGACCAAGGAGCCCGCCTTCGGCCTGCCCGCCTACTGGATCACCGAATCCCAGAAGCAGCAGGCGGAGATGAACAATTACACCGTCGTCGAAGCCACCGCGGTGATCGCCACGCATCTCACGGAATTGATCAAGAGCCACGCCCACGAATTGCTCACCCGCCAATCGGTGAAGAACCTGCTCGACAATCTCAAGACCCGCGTGCCGGCCCTGATCGAGGAAGTCATTCCCACGCAGGTGAAGCCCGGCGAGCTGCAGAAGGTGATGCAGAACCTTCTCCGCGAGCGCGTGCCGGTGCGCGATCTGGAAACGATCCTGGAAACGCTCGGCGATTATTCATCCCGCACCAAGGACCTGGAGGTTCTCAGCGAATATGCCCGCCATTCCCTGGCGCGGACGATCTGCAAGCAATACGTGGATGAGCGTGACACCCTCTGGTGCCTGACGCTCGATCCGGCGGTGGAAGAATTGATCAACAGCCATCTCGAGCGCAGCGAGCGCGGCACCAACAACACGCTACCCCCGCAAACCGCCCAGCAGCTTGTTCAGCAGATCGTCGGCAAAAGCGTCGAGTTGACGCAGGCTGGACGCTCGGCGGTGCTGCTCTGCGGGCCGCAGATTCGCGGTGCGGTGCGCAGGATGATCGAAGCGGGGGCCCCGCAGCTTGCGGTGCTCGGATACAACGAAATTGTGCCGGAAGCCACGGTGCAGGCCGTGGCGCTGGTGGGAATGAACGGGTAAAAAAGCCATGGACTACAGGACATTTCAAGCCACCACAATGAGCGCCGCCCTGGCGGTCGTCAAACAGGAACTGGGCCCCACCGCGGTGATCCTGCAGACGCGCAGCTTCACCAAGAACCGCTGGCTGGGACTGCGCCGGCAGGAGATCTTTGAGATCACCGCCGGCCGGGATGCCCGCGGCGGCAATCGCCAGGTCCGCCAGATCGCCGCGCGCCCCGCGCCGATGGTGATCAAGCCGCCCGCCGAAATGCGCCGGCAACTCATGGAAACCCCCGTCGTCCAAAATGCCGCAATCGCAGGAATTTTCAAGGAAGTATCCGGCCTCCGCACCGTTGTGGAAGAACTGGCCACCCACGTCAATCGCAGCATGTGCCCCAATATTCCCGATGAACTCTTCGCGTTTTATTCCCAACTCATTGAAAACCAGGTGGCTCAGGAACTCGCCACCAGCATGATCAAGACGATCCAGAAGCAAATCCGCCCCGAGCACGCGCGACAGGCCGATTTCGTCCGCGCCAAGCTCGCCGAGCAGATCGAAAAAAATCTCCCCGCCGCCGGCCCCATCATTCGCACCAAAACCGTCGGCCCGCACGTCGTGGCCCTGGTCGGTCCCACGGGCGTCGGCAAGACGACCACGCTGGCCAAGCTCGCCGCAAGCCTCAAGCTCCGCGAAAAACGCCGCGTCGGTCTGGTGACGCTCGACACTTACCGCATCGCCGCCATCGAGCAGCTCAAAAAATATGCCGATATTCTCTGCTCGCCGCTGCGAGTGGTCTCCTCGGCCGAGGAATTATCCGCCGCCGTGCAGTCGATGCAGGACTGCGAATTCATCCTGATCGACACTGCCGGCCGCAGCCCCAACGACGTCCTGAAGCTCAGCGAGCTGAAAGGCCTCCTCGCCGCCGCCGCGCCCGATGAGGTTCATCTGGTTCTTTCCTCCACTTCCAACCAGAAATGCGTGGAGCTTGCGATCGACCGATTCTGTGAAGTGCGCGTGGACAAGATCATTTTCACGAAACTCGACGAGGCCGCGCACATCGGCGTCGTGCTGAACGTGGTGCACAAGGTCAACAAAAGTCTGTCGTACGTCACCACCGGGCAGAATGTGCCGGATGACATCGAAGTGGGCCAGCCGCGGCGGCTGGCGGAACTGATCCTTTCGCCCCAGGGCCGACAGCTCGTCATGGAAAAGCCGCATTAACACGGGAAATTACCCAGCAACAAGGAAACAGCCATGTCCGTCTTGATCGATCAGGCAACACAATTGCGGCGAATCGCCCGCCAGACGGCGCGCGCCACCGTCATTGCCGTCACCAGCGGCAAGGGGGGTGTCGGAAAGAGCAATATCGCGGTGAATCTCGCCATCAAGCTGGCCTCCGCCGGCAAGCGCGTCGTGCTGCTCGACGCCGATCTCGGCCTGGCCAACGCCGATGTCCTGTGCAACATCGATCTGCCGTCCAATCTCTCCCACGTGATCTCGCGCAAGCGCGAGCTGGCCGATGTGATGGTGGATGGACCGGGGGGATTCAAGCTGATCGGCGGCGCGTCGGGCCTGGCGCGAATGGCCGACCTGAGCGATTTCGATCGCCAGCGGCTCGTGAGCGCCCTGGCGGAACTCGAAGCGCAGAGCGACATCATTCTCATCGACACGGGCGCGGGAATAAGTCCCAACGTTCTGAGCTTCACCCGCTGCGCCGATCAGGTGCTGGTGGTCACGACCCCCGAGCCGACGGCCATCACTGATGCGTATGCGGTGATCAAAGTCATCAGCCGCGACGCCCCCGAGCGACCTCTCAGCCTGCTCGTGAACCAGGTTCGCGTGCAGGGCGAGGGGCAGCTTGTGTACGAGCGCATCGCCAAGGTGGCCAAGCAGTTTCTGGGCGTTCACGTGATGGATGCCGGATTTATCCCCTCCGACCCGGAGGTTCCCGCATCCGTGCGCCGGCGGACGCCGTTTTTGCTGGCCAGCCCGCGCTGCCCGGCCAGCCGATATATCTGCCAGCTCGCGATGCGGCTGGAGCGCGGCGTCGCGCCCGCCGCCGATGTTGCCGGCGGGGGGTTCTTCAATCGAATGAGCAAGTGGTTTAGACGATGAAAATCGATAGGAGTCTGTCATGGTCAATCGAATGGCTGCGGTAACGGCGCTTCTGGCGTTTGTCGTTTGCCTGATCGTCGGCGGCCTTGGGGCCGACAACACCTTCGCCACCACGGTGGAGCGGGCGCTGGCGGCAATGGGGGCGACGCTGGTTATCGGACTCATCGTCGGCTCCATGGCGCGGAAAATGCTCGAGGAAAATGTTCAGTCCCAGGCTCAAACCATCAAGAAAAACTGGTCAAAACCACCGGGGGATGACCGATAAACGAAAGTGATTAAGTCCGGATTTTCACCCGAACCGGGTTAAATCCACCACCTTTTGAAAGAGGCCGAAATGCGAACCGCGTTCAAGACCCACGGACCGGGAGGATCAATGTCCAAGGCGCCGCCCATCAAGGACATCAAGCAGGTTTGGATCGACTTCAAAAAGACCAAATCCGAAAAGCTCCGCAACATGCTGATGGAAAATTTCCTTCACCTGGTGCGCTACAACGCCGAGCGAATCCACGTCAAATTGCCCGATGAGGTCGAGCTGGACGACCTGATGTCCGCCGGCATCTTCGGATTGATGGATGCGATCAACGCATTTGACCTGGAGCGCGGCGTCAAGTTCGAAACCTATTGCGCTCCCAGAATCCGCGGCGCAATTCTGGACGAACTCCGCTCGATGGACTGGGTCCCGCGCCTGGTTCGCTCGCGCGCCCACAAGCTCGATACTGCCGCCAAGAGCCTCGAAGCCGAACTCGGCCGTTCCCCCACGAACAATGAAATCGCCCATCGCCTGAAGGTGTCGATCCCCGAATTCGAAAAGATGGCCAAGGACGCCAGCGCCGTCGGCGTGGTGTCGCTGTCGCGCAAGTGGTTTGAAACCGACAGCAACAAGGATGTCCGCGAAATCGACGTGCTGGAAGACAAGCGCGGCGCCGATCCGGTTCGCGAAATTCAGCGCAAGGACCTCAAGGAATTGATGACCAAGGGCCTCTCCCGCGCCGAGCGCCTCATCATCATTCTCTATTATTTCGAAGAGATGACAATGAAGGAAATCGGCCTCACGCTGGACCTCAGCGAGAGCCGCGTCAGCCAGATGCACAGCTCGATTCTCGCAAGACTCAAAGCCCAGATGGCCGACCGCCGCAAGGAATTCCAGCAGGCAACGGCGGTCTAAAAATTGCGGGCTGGCCTCACAAATCCAAGTGAGTTTTCAAAAAGCTGAACGACAGCGCCCATGCTTCGGCGGCGGCGGGGGGGTTGTATTGCTTGCGCTCGTCGCAGAAAAATCCGTGATCCCCTTCGGAAAATTCCACATGCACGTGCGGTTTGCCTGCCTGGGATAGCGCATCGGCCACGGTGCGCACCAGCGAAAGCGGATTGTGCTGATCCTTTCCGCCCCAGATCAGCATGATCGGCGCGTGCTGCGATGCCGCCAGCGGCAAAAGATCGGGCGCGATCCGGCCGCCGTAAAATGAGATGACCGCACTCAGCGGAAGCGCCGCGTTGGCGATGTAAGAGGCCCGGCCACCCAGGCAAAACCCGATGGCGGCGATTTTTCCCGGCAACACGCCGCGCTGCGATTTCAGCCAGTCGAACGTTGCCCGGCAATCAGCTTCGATCGTCGCCTGCGTCACCGCCTGCATGTGCGGTTGGACCGAGGGGAAATCGGTATACGCCGCCTCGAAATTCCTCGCCGTGCGGTGAAACAATTCCGGCGCGGCCGCCCAATATCCCAAAGCGGCGAACCGACCGACGATGCTGCGGATATGCGAATTCACGCCGAACGCTTCCTGAAGAACGATAATTCCCGGCCCACTTTTTTCAGGAGATGGCGCGGCCCAGTGCAAGACCATTTTCGTCCCATCGGAGACCGCAATTTCCGTTTGCTGAATTAAAATATCAGGCATGAACCTATCTCTCTTTCTTGTGCACAGCGCAAAAATCCTTCCACATCTGCCGGTACGCCGATTCAACCCCGCGGGCAAATCGCCGGCCATCCATGAGCGGTGAATTCTGCATCCGCTGGCGAAGCGAGGCGCGCAATTCCGCCAATCGCCGCACATTGCCGGCGAGATTTTTCGCGATCTTCACATATTCCTCCGGCGTGAAAGCCACCAGTTCTTTCAGATCCAGATTCGTAAGCTGCGAAACCCCGGCGCGACCGACGACCCTCTGCCCCGCCAGCGTCACCACCGGCACGCCCATCCACAGCGAATCGAGGCTCGTCGTGTGGCCGTTGTACGGAAAAGTATCCAGCCCCAGATCGATTCGCTGATAAAGCTCCAGATATCGCGGCCGGGGGCGATTTGTCACCAGTTCAACGCGATCCCGATCGATTCCCTCGCGGCCGAAGAGATCGAAAATCGCCGTTCGATGCTCGCCCTCGGGGCAGAGCAAGATCAATCGAGATCGCTCCACCGCCGACAAAACCCGCGCCCACAGCTTCAGCACCGCCTCGTTCACCTTGCAGAAATTGTTCAAGCATCCGAACGTGACAAAACCATTGGTTGAAGCCGGCAAAGCGCCAGGAACGGAACTAATTTCCGGCGGCTGATAGCACCAGAAAGTATCGGGAAGGCGGATCGATTTTTCCGCATAATATCGATCATCAAAGCCCGCCGGATCGAGATAGGGATCGGTCAATCGATAATCGATCGCGGGCATTCCTGTCGATCCCGGATACGCCAGCCACGTGACCCGCACCGGCGCGGGCTTGCGGGCGAAAACCAGCAGATGCCCATCGGCCATGTGCATCGTGAGATCGACGAGGATATCAATTTGATCCCGCCGAATGATCTCAGCGGCCGCGGCATCGCTCATGCCGCGAATCGAGCGCCACAGGTCAAAGCAGTGGCGAATCTGCCCGGTGACGGCATCCTCACGCCGCAGGTCGGCATAGGCGAACAGCTCGAAATTGGCGTGATCGTGGTTGGAAAACAGCGGCAGTGTGAAAAACGACTGGCAGTGATCGCGGAAATCCGGGGAGACATATCCAATCCGCAGCCGCCGGTGCGGATCGCGATCGTTTTCATGCGGCTCAATTTCTTTCGCCAGCGGCGCCGCATGGCGCTGGTTCCATTTCCGCTGCTCATCGAACAGCGTCGGCGCATCGATCCTCGGATCGAAATTCAGGAGAAAAATCTTGTTGCTGTGGAATATCGCGTTGCCCGGCTCCAGCTCGATCGCGCGCTCCAGCTCCGCCGCCGCCTGCGCAATCTCGCCAAAATCCTTACGCGCATTGGCGGCCAGATTGTGGGCCGGCGCGCTATTCGGCGCGATCTCAATCGCCCGCACCGCCGACGCCAGTGCTCCCTGCGGATTTCCCGAATCCAGCAGCGCCCCGCCGAGGTTGATGTGCGCCTCGGCCAGATCGGGCGAAATCTCCAGCGCCCGCCGCGATGCCGCAATAGCCTCTTCGAGCCATCCCTGGTCGCGCAGCAGCTTGGCGCGGTTGCTCCACGCCAGCGCCCAGTCCGGGCGCAGCTCAATTGCCTTGTCGATCGCCGCCATCGCCTCGTCAAACCGCGCCCGCTTCGCCAGCGCCAGCCCCAGATTGACGTGAATCTCAGCGATATCCGGCCGAATCGCCAGCGATTTGCGGTATTGCTCGATCGCCTCATCCACCCGGCCCGACTCGCGCAGCGCGTTGCCCAGCACCCCAATCGCCTCGGCAAAATCCGGTCGAATTGCCAGCGCCTTCTCGGCCGACTCGATCGCCTGCGCATAATCTCCCTGTTCGCGCTGCACATTTCCCAGGTTCGACCAGGCTTCGGCAAAATCCGGCTTGACCGCCAGCGCCGCGCGATAGCACCGGATCGCCTCGTCAAAACGCCGCTGCTCAAGCAGCGCGTTTCCCAAATTGTTTTTCGAGCGGACGAAATTCGGCTGCAGCGCGATCGCGGCGCGATATTCGGAAATCGCCGCATCGAGATTTCCCTGCCTCTGCAGCACCGACCCGAGATAATGATGCGCCCTCGCCGAGTTGGGATGGATACTCAGCGCCTGCCCAAACGCCTCCAGCGCCTCATCCAGCCGGCCCAAACTCTCCAGCGCGATCCCCAGGTTCATGTACGTGTCGGCATGCCCCGAATTCAACTGAAGCGCGTACCGGTATGCCGCGATCGCATCCTCCGCCTGACCGACAGCCACGAGAATATTGCCAAGATTCGCATGATACCCCGCGATGTCCGGATGCAGCTCGATCGCCCGGCGAATCAGCTCCAGCCCTTCGGCATGCTCCCCGCGCTGCGCACGAATCACCCCCAGAAGATGCAGCGCATCGGCGCAATCCGGATGCTGCGCGATGATCTGGCGATAAAGTTTCTCCGCATCGCCGAGCCGCCCCGCGTTCTGAAGATTAAACGCCGAGACCAGTCCCTGCTCCAGGGTCATCTGTGCCATGCGAATTCAATGATAACCATTGTTTAGCCGCCCCGCTCGCGGGGCGAGTTCCTCACAGCAGCGGCGACAGCAGCGCCACCGCCCGGTCCGTATAATCCTTCGCCGCCGGGCGGGATTCCCAGTCCGCCAGTTTCAGCGGCTCGGAGCGCGCCAGATATTCCTGTTGAATCGCCCGCAGCCGCTGCGTGATCGATTCGCCATACAGCATGATGCTCAGCTCGAAATTCAAACTGAAGCTGCGCACGTCGAGATTCGCCGAGCCGAAGAGCGCGAACGCATCGTCAACCGTGGTCGTCTTGGCGTGCAGCAGGGCGGGTTGGTAGAGATAAATCTCCACCCCCGAGCGTAGCAGATATGCAAAGTGCGACCTTCCCGCGGCGGCGGCGAAAAAGTGATCGGCGACTTTCGGTAAAATCAGCTTCACATCCACGCCGCGATCGGCTGCCATCACCATCGACAGCAGTACCGTCTCATCCGGCACGAAATACGGGCTGGTGAGAATCAATTCCTTCCGCGCACTCTGGATCGCCGCCAAAAGCAGCCGCCGAAACGTCGCATCCGGCACGGTCGGGCCGGTGGGAACCACCTGCGCCGAGAAAATATCCGATGAATTGCTGTCGGCCGGGGAATAATTCGAATCCGGGTAGGGGATTTCGATTTCCTCACCGGTCTCAAACGCCCAGTCCTCGGCAAATATGGAGGCCAGTTCCCCGACGATCGGCCCGGTAAACTTTCCCGTCACGTCGATCCAAGGATTCCCGCGCCGCCCGCCATAATCAGGATCGATCAGATTGTGGCTCCCCGCGAACGCGATTTTGTCGTCGATGATCCCCAGCTTGCGATGATTGCGCAAATCCATCCGCGCCATCCGCCGCCGCAATGGTGCCACCGGCAGGGCGGCGATGACTTCCACGCCCACCTCTCTCAGCCGGGTCGAAAGCCCCCGGTGATGGAAAAATGTGCGCGACGCCAGCGCATCGGCCAGCACGCGGCATTTTACTCCGCGCTTCTGCGCCGCTTCCACCGCATCCGCCACCGTGCAGCCGGTCTTGTCGTTTGAAAAAATGTAATACAGCAGGTTCACGGACTTCTTCGCCGCGGCGATCTCTCCGCAAAGTTGCTCCCGAAAATGCGGCGTATCGACGTAGAAATCGATCTTGTTTCCCGCCAGCACCGGCAACCCGCTGATTTTCTCCACCTGCGCGATGATCGGCTGATAGCTCGGCGGTGAATCCGGCTTGATCTGATGCGCCGCCCGCTCCACATTTCGCGATGGATCTCGAAACCGCGCGACGATCTGCCGATGCCGCTCCATCCGCCGCGGCCCCAGCCGGCTTTCACCGACCAGCAGATACAGCGTCACCCCGATGTAAGGATGCAGAAACACGATCCCCAGCCACGCCAGCGACGCTCCCGGCGCGAATTGCCGCCGCAGAACCACGGTCACCATACCCGCACGAATTCCCCACCCAATGACCGCATAAACAAGGTAAAGAGAAAACCAGAGCATCCTGTCGCAAAAGATTAACGCGAGGAGGTCCGCACACAAAGCCTCCCCGTTTAGCCGCCTCGCTTGCGAGTCGCTTTTTTTGTTTGCCATGCCTCGAGCGAACACTAGAATTCCATCGCCAGCCTCCGGAGCGATCAGTGCCGCCAAGATTTGTACTTTTGTTCTTTTCGCCGCTGATCTTGCTGACAGCCTGTGCGACGAACCATCCCCCTCCGCCCTTTGAAATTCATTCCGCCGATGTGCTGACGGCGCACCACATCGGCACACCCATCTCAGCGCCATCCGCACCAGTGGAATCCTCCATTGATTATCACAATGCGCTGGATGTCCACGTCACCTGGTTCTCGCTGGAGCAATTCAATTGCCGCCAGTTACCGCTTCTGGCCAGCAAGGCGACGCTGATCACCTCCAGCCTCGCCGACCTGGCGGTTTTGCCCGCGACTGGTTTGACGAGCGTCGCCCGCATCGCCTGGTACTGCCAAGTCGATCCGCAGAATGCCGTCTTCGATGCCAATCCCAGCCGGTTTTTCCAGATCGGCCAGTCCCGCGCCGCATTGCCGCCCGGCACTACCGTCACCTTCCGCGCGCTGGAAACCGCTGGAACGCGCGATCAGACCCTGCTGCGTCCCCAGCCGCGATTTGTCGAGATCAGTTTATTTCAGACGCCCGCGAAAACTGTGAAGATCGCACTGGGCGTCGAGGATCAGCCCGCGCCCTCCGCGAATGCGACCGATTCACCGCGCTGGCCATCGGGGGTTTATCAATACGAGCTGGCGATTCTAGACGATCCGGTCACCTCCGTGCCGCAATCGTTCCTGGTGATCCAGCCGTTTCAATTCGCCGGAATGCCCAACCAGGCGGTGGCGGCGTTTGTGACGATTAATGCCCCGACTATCGATGCCGGTTTCAAAGCCGCGCTGGCGCGATGCAGGAGCGATCTCGCGGCCAATCCCGTCGCGGAGGAAAACCCGATCTGGACGCTCGGCCTGGCGCGTGCCATCAGCGAATTGAACGAGCCGCAGCGCCGCCGAGCCGCGCTGGTTTATCTCGCGCAGCAGGGCGATTCATCCCTTTGCCAGGACGTGGCGATGCTTGCCGATGATGCGATGCTCGCGGGCATTGCCGCCGGCGTGAAGCGCGATGCGCCCACCGCCATCAAGGAGGGAAATCTTCCGCAGTTCACGTGGATTCTCGATCAATCCGCGATTGCGGCCCTTCAGCCGTTGCTGACCAAAACAACGCTGCCCCCGGAGCTTTTCGCCGTGCTGACCGAACATTTCGGCGAGCCGGGCCGACATGCGGCGGCGGTCGATGAGATCATGCGCGACACCTCCAGCACCAGCGAGCTTCGCCAGAAACTCATCTCCGAAAATTTTATCTATCTCGAGGACAGCTCGCCCGCCTCCAGGGTTCGCGCGTTCAACTGGCTGACGGCGCAGCATCTCGCCCCGGCCGGATTCGATCCGCTCGGTTCGCCTAAGCAGCGGCGAGCGGCGCTCGATCAGGCATTGTCGAGCACATCTTCATCGGGAGCCGGACAATGACGGAAACAGGTTCCGCCCCCGCGAAAAAAAGGCCGCACCGCTGGCGGCGGCGTGGCGTGGTGGCGCTCATCTCGCTTCTGGCCGTCGCCGTGATTTTCCGCATCGCTCTGGCGCTCCTCCTGCCTGCGGTGATGAACAGGGTCGCCCATCTTTACAAACTCCAATGCCATTACGATCGCCTCGACCTCAGCCTCACCGGCGGCACCGCGGCCATGTGGGGTTTTCAGCTTGTGCCCATCGAGGGAGGCGATCCGGTTCTGCGAGCCGACTATCTCCAGGGTGATATTTCCGTCCTGGCGCTGCTGCGCGGCCGCCTGGTGGTTTATCGCGCCGCCGCCGATGGCGTCGATGCGACTTTCGAGCGACAGGCCGATGGTCGAATTCCCCTCCTTGATCGCTTCGCATCGAGCGGCAGCGCTCAATCCCAGCCAAAAACTTCCGCGCCAACCACCCAGCCGGCCCCGCTCGATCTGCAACCCCCCCTGCGGATCGACGCCCTGCGCCTCGAGCATGTGCGCGCCCGTGTGCGCGATCTGGCTGTCCAACCCAACATCGACGCCCGGCTGTCGCTCGATCTCCGCGTTTCCAACCTCGCAACGCCCGGCGAGCCGACGCGCTTCGAACTCGATTTCTCCTCCGATCCATTCCTCGATTCGCTTCAAATCTACGGAAGTGCCACCGGAAATCCCAAACAGATATGGGCCAGCCTCCACCTGCTGATGCGCGGCCTGCATCTCAAACCCGCGCAGGGATATCTTTCGGTTCTTGGCATGCGCGCCGTCGCCGACGACATCAACGCCGCCGCCGATGGACAGCTCACCGCATCGGTCGGTCCCAATCCCGGTGATGGCATCGGCGGGACGCTAAGCTTCACCAATGCCCGCCTCACCAGCGACGGCAGGGAAGCGGCCGCCCTCGACAGCCTTTCCCTGGGAATCGATTCCCTGACGCCCGGAGCGCTGAAACTCGGCAACCTCGCCATCACTGGTGTCCGCTGCGAAGCAACAAGAAATCCCGATGGCGCGCTGGCGATGGCGGGGATTGAAATCGGCCATGCCCCCGCAAGTTCGCCGCAACCGCAGGTTTCCCCCGCGCCGGGTTCCAGGGTACCCACGCCCGCGTCTTCTTCGCCGATCCAGTTGAGCCTGAACCAGATGACCCTCAGCGGCCTGCACATGAATTTCACCGATCAGTCGCTTTCGCCGTCCGTCGTTCTTTCGCTCGATTCCACCGGCTTTGAAATCGACAAGGTCGATTCGCTGCATCCCGATTCACCGGCGAAATTTTCTATGGGGTTCACCGCTCCCGGAATGGTGCGCGCGATAAATATAAACGGCGAAATCTCCCCCTTCGCAGCCGACAAATCGTTCAAGCTTGCCGCCTCCGCTGATGGCATCACCTTGTCGGCCGCCCAGCCCTATCTCAACACCGCCGGATTCGCTTCGGAATGGAAGGATGGACATTTCTCGGTCGATGCCGATGGAAATATTTCTCTTGATCCCGGCGGACTGACCGCCAGCGCCCGTCTCTCCAATCTTCTCCTCGCCGACGGGCCGGAAGAATTTCTCGCGATCGACCATGCCGGCGTCAACGGCGTCGGAATCGATTCCCAAACGAGAACGCTGCGCGTCGATGGGATTGATATCTCCGGCCCGGGTATTCACGCACGGCGCGATGCCGATGGAAATCTGCATCTGTTCGGTTTCAAAACGGTTCCGGCCGCAATCGTGCCGCCCGCGCCAGCCGCGCCATCAGACAACGAATCGGCCGCTCCGCCCGCTGCGCCGGCGCCTTTTGATCACATCCAGCTCAAGCATTTCGCCTGGAACAATGTGCATGTCGATCTGAAGGACGATAGCGTGAGCCCACCCGCGGACCTGTCGATTTCCGATGCGGGCGTTTCGGCCACCGACCTCGCCATCCATCTCAAACCCACTTCAGAACCGCCGCACACCGGAAAAATCCTTGCCTGGCTGCAAGCGCCGAATCTCGCCTCACGGCTCTCCTTCGAAGCGGACGTCACCCCCGCATGGGACAAGACCCAGTGCGATTTCAAAATCCGCGGAGAAGGGTTGCACGGTGATGCGCTGGCGAGTTATCTCCGCCCGCTCGGGATCGAGCCGACGCTGAAAAACGGTTCACTCGAACTCCACGGTACGGCGAAATTAGATCAGACAGCCGAAACACCGCGCGTCTCGCTTGCGATGGACCATTTGGATTATCGCGACGGATCGGAATCGTTAATCTCAGTCGGTGCCGTGCACGTCGACAGCGTCAGCACCGCTGCAGGAAAAATCAGTGTGGATTCGATTGCGGTAACGTCTCCGCACGCGCGGGTCGTTCGCCGACTCGACGGCGGCGTGGAAACCGCTGGCCTGCATTTCATCGCCAGGCCGCCGGCCAAATCGCCCGTGCAGGTTGCGGGGCCGCCGATTATCGATCCGCCGCCCGCACCGTCGCCGTCCGTCGATGCCAATGTCCACTCGCTGACTCTTTCCGATTTGGCGGTTGATTGGATCGATCGCGCCGCCACCCCGAACGTGCAAACGACGATTCGCGCCCAGGCGCAACTCGCGGATTTTAATTTCAGCGATCATCCCTATCCCGCCCAACTGCACGCCCAGGCCAGCGTCGATGGCTGCATGGATGCGATGAACGTTGCCGGCACGCTGGCGATATCGCCATCAGCCCAGAGCATGCGATTGAACTTCGACGCCAGCGGCGTGCGCGCCGGACCGATGACGGCATACCTGCCGTCGGGAATCCATTCCAGACTGAAAAATGGCTCGATTCACATGAGTGTCGCGGGCGACGTCTCCGAAAATCCGCTCGGCGGCCAGGTGGTCGAAATTGGAGTCAGCGATTTCAATTATCACGATGAATTCAATGCGCCGTATCTCCAGTTCGATACATTTCACTTGAAAGCCCCACGTCTAGACCCGGCCGCCAAAGTGGTTTCCATCGACGATCTCACCCTGACAGGTCTGGAAACCGGCGCGCAAAAGACCGACTCGGGACTAAATCTTCTGGGCCTGGAATTTGGTAAATCTTCACCGCAGCCGCCATCGCCGCCATCGAATCCCACTCCCGCAGCGCCCACGATGGAATCGTCCTCAACGTCCCAGCCCAGCAATAACGATATCCTCCGCCAGATCGCGTCCGAGCGCGAAAAATTTCCGCTGGTGAAGCTCGCCAATCTGAATTTGAGCATCCGCAAATTCACGATGACCGATGCCACCCATCCGCAGGCGTCGCCAATAGTCGTTTCGAACCTTCAGATCAAAAACACCCAGCCGCTGGCTCTGCTGGGACGCGATCCCGAATCGAATCCTCCAGCGGAAATTACGGTAACCGGCAGAATCGATCCCATCGCCGACCAATTAATGATCGACGCCAAGGCCGCGCCGTTTCTTCGCCAGAAGACGCTGGACGTCGACGTGAAGATCTCCGGGATTCACGGCGCTGGCCTGACCGCGATCGCGCCGCAGCTTGCCTCCACAATCGACGGTGCGGCGATGACGGATGGGCAGTTCACCACATCTCTACAGGCCGCGCTGAAATTGCAGACCAATCTGCCCACCGATTTTGATCTCGCCCACGGCGGCAAGCTGGATTTCAGCGTCGCTAAAACGGAATTTCGCGATTCACCCGTCGGCCCTGTGCTCTGCGGCGTCGGCGAAATCCGCTCCGATGGCGTAATCCTCTCTCCCAATCTGACCGCCATCGAGTTCAAGGAACTGGAAATCGACAACCTCATCGGCCGCGCGCGCCGGGAATCCGACGGCATTCACGCTCTGGGCCTCATCATAAAAATGCCCACGACGCGCCCCACTCAAACGGCCGACGCGCCGCCCGTGGCGAATATTCAGGATGATCCACCACCAACGATCACTCCCAATCCATATCCGCCGCCCACAGTGAAAATTGATCGACTCCTCATCAGCGGAATCGACTGCCGCGTGGAGGATGAAACGTGCCAGCCGCATGCGGTCATTCCCATCAATGGGCTCGACGTTGAAGTCACCAACCTCACCAATCGGCCTACCGCAGGCGACCAGCCGATTCGATTTAATCTGCTGGCATCCGCCGACAAGGTTTCCGTCCCCGGCCGCGAAGGCTCCGCCGATGAAAACCGCGAGCTTTTCTCGCAAATCGCCGGCAGCGGGGAAATCGCCATGGTCCCACAGCCCAAAGGTTGGGCGAAACTTTCCCTCAGCGGCTTCGAGCTGCTGGGCGTTCGCGGGCTCGCGCACGAAGAACGCATCACCGTCGGCGGCGGTACATTCGATGGAGATGTCGATCTCCGATTCGCCGGTGACGGCACCATCGATACCAGCACAAGACTGGTTCTGACCGACCTGTCCCTCTCTGAGCCGCCCAACGGGTTCATCTCGCACACGCTGCGCCTGCCGGCATCGCTGGATATCGTGATCGCGGCGCTGCAGGATCAGGACGGCTCGATCACGGTCCCGCTGAACATCCCGATTCATCAGGGCCAGTTCAGCACCGCATCGGTCCTCGGCGCGGGAGTGGGGGCGCTGGCGGAAATTGTCACGACCGCGCTGGCGTCGGCTCCGCTCAAGCTCGCCGGCCTGCTTTTGGGCAGCAAACAAAACGCCGCCGAGCCGCCCGTGCGGATTTCATTCGCCGCGGGATATGCCGATGTCAGCCCGGACCAGTTTCCCCGGCTCAAGGCACTTTCCGAGCAGTTGCGGAAGGATGACTCGCTGCGCGTGACGCTGCGCTGCGATGCCGGACGCGACGATGTCTGGCTGGCCGGCCGCCGCGTAAATCCCGGCGTGGAAGACGCCGCGGTGCTGGCCGCCGCGTTTGAGCGCCGCCGCGATGCGTTGCTGGCAGCGCACCTCGATGCCGCCAGCCAGGTTCGGGCGCTGCTCGCCTCCAGCGACACCGCTGACGCCGATGCCGCCATCCAGCGACTCCGCACCATCGATCGCGAGCTGGCATATACGGAAAATGAACTCGATCACGCCTACGACCTTCTGCGTCCCGGCGCAGACCGCCAGGCCCTGCGCCGCACCCGCGCCGCCACGCTTGCCATCGCCCGCTCGCGGTTGCAAACCATCCGCGATTATCTCATCGGCTACGGCCGCCATGCCCTCGATCCGAGCCGAATTTCCCAGTCAAACCCCCAGTTTGTCGAATCACCGCAAAATCAGGACGGATCGGTGACGATCACGATTGTGAAAGGAAAATAATCCAGTCAATTTACCGCTTCCTCGCCCGCCCCTTCGCCACCGGCGGCGCCGTCAGCGGATCGTCTGGCCAGGAATGTTTCGGATATCTCACCCGCAAATCCTTACGCACCTGAAAATACGCCGTTGCCCAGAAACTTTTCAGATCGGAGGTGATCTGCACCGGCCGGAAATTCGGTCCCAGCAGGTGCAGCAGCACCGCCACCCGCCCATCCGCGATGCGCGGCGTGTCGCGCCATCCAAAAACTTCCTGCAGCCGAACCGCAAGGATCGGCGGTTGATCCTCGCGGTACTGCAATTCAATTCGACTCCTGCTGGGAACCTCCAAAGCCTCCGGCGCGTGCTGCCGAAGCAACTGGTCCAGCGGGTATTGCAACCGGCCCAGCAGCGCATCGGCCAGAGATTCGCGCATCACCTCCTCGACGCTGGATTTCCCGGCGCACAAATCCCCCAGGATTTCCGACAACTCGGCATCATCAAACATCGGCCACGGATGCTCCGGCATGATCTTTTGCAACAGCGAGACCCGGCGCAGAACATTCATCGCCCGCTCATCGCCGCTGAAAATCTCCCGCGCTCGCGGCCGCAGCGCATCCGACAACGCTTCGCCGGCTGATGCCGGATCGATGGCGGTGTCGATTTCCTCCGACAGAATCAAATCGCGATATCGCACGATGGTTTTTCCCACCACGCGCCGGCGGTTATCGTCAAACTCGCTGATCCGCTCCCGCGAGATCGATTCAGGAAAAAGCTCCATCAGCCATTGCGGCTCGATCGCGCTGGCGATGCGAACGATCGCCTCGCGATGCGCCGAACGCGGATCATCCCGCGCGTCCAAAGCCAGGAAAAATTCGTAATCGGTTACGATCGATTCCGGATCGAGCCGGACCCCGTTGCCACCCGTCATGATCGCGGCAGAGCGGTCACCGCCGCGGCGTCGGCACACTCGGTCGGGATACGCCAGCAGCATCAGTTTCAGTAAAGTCTCTCGCGAGGGCTCTTTTCTGAAAGCCGAAAGCTGCCGGCGCGCCAGTCGCTGAAGTTCATTTCGAGTCTGCACGACCTGCCGGGCGGCAAACGGATCAACCCCGCGATCGCGCAGGTGCGCCGCGAAATGAAATCGCTCGGCTTCGGAAAGATCATCCAGTCGAAGCAGAATATCGCTGTCGCCGCGCGTGGTGGCCGTGCGATTATGGCGCGGCCCGGGGTCAACCGAACGGCGAATATCTTTTTCCGACAGAAGGGCGGCGATCGCCGCGCCCTCGTCCGCGCACCCCGCATCAGCCGCGGCGTCCATCAGCCGGGCGATCCGCGGATGCAGCGGCAATCGGCTCAATCTCTTTCCCAATTCCGTGATCCCCGACCCCCGAACCGCGCCCAGCATTTCCAGAATTCGCCCGGCCGACTGCAGCGCCGACGGCTCCGGCGCATCGAACCATCCGAATTTCGCCGCGTCCGATGTTCCCCATATGTGCAGATCGAGCACCACTCCGCAAAGATCGACGCGGTTGATTTCCGGCGATTCGAACTCCGCCAGCACCGCGTGCTCCTTGGCCGACCAGAGCCGCAGGCACCGCCCCGGCGCCGTGCGGCCTGCCCGTCCTGCGCGCTGAATGGCCGATGCCTTACTGATGCGTTTCAGCTCCAGCCGATCCAGCCCGCGGTGCGGATCGAACATCGGAATCTTCGCCAGCCCGCCGTCCACCACCCAGCGCACGCCGTCGATGGTCAGCGATGTTTCCGCGATGTTGGTTGCCAGGATGATCTTCCGCCGCGGCGAAGGCCGAAGCGCCAGCATCTGCTGATCCGCCGGCAGGCTCGCGTGCAGCGGCAGCACCGCCAGGTCGAGCAGATCGGCCAGCGGTTGCAGTTGTGCCATCGTGCGCCGAATCTCCTCGGCGCCCGGCAGAAACGCCAGCACATCGCCATCCGAATCCTGTCGCGAGCAGATCTCCTCGACGCAGCCCGCCACGCGCGCGGCGACCGATGCGCTGGCATGCGGATGATATTCAATCTCCACGCCAAACGTCCGGCCCGGCACATTCACCACCGGGCAACCGCCGAGAAATCGCGATGCCGGCGCTGCCTCGAGCGTCGCCGACATCACGATGATCCGCAAATCCTGACGCACGGTTTGCTGCACCTCGCGCAGCATCGCAATCGCCAGATCGACATTCAGCGACCGCTCGTGAAACTCGTCCAGGATCACCGCGCCGACGCCATGAAGGAATGGGTCCTCCAGCATCTGCCGGGTGAGCACCCCCTCGGTCAGGATTCGCAAACGGGTTTCAGGACCGATCTTTTTCTCAAAGCGGATGTGATATCCCACCTCGCGGCCGATCTGCCATCCGTTCTCTTCCGCGATCCGCATCGCCGCCGCCCGAGCCGCAACCCGCCGTGGCTGCAGCATAATCACGTTGGGGTATTCCGGAGAGAGAATTTCATCGCGCAAAATCGCCGGCGGCACCCGCGTCGTCTTCCCCGCGCCCGGCTCGGCCACGATCACAATCGACCCCGCCCCGGCAAGCTGACGAACAATCAGCGGCAGATAAGAGTCAATCGGCAGGGAAATCATTCACGCACAATTGTATGGGCGCGTGATGAGCGATGTAATATCAAAGTTGCTGTTGACCTTCCCCGCCGATTCTCATTTCAGCTTTTCCGGATTCAACCCCTTCAGTTCCTTCACCACAAACATCCCATCCTTGCGAATCAGCTTGTCGTCGAACCAGACTTCACCGCCGCCCACTTCCGGCGTTTGGCGCATCACCAGATCCCAGTGAATCTTGCTCTTGTTTCCATTGCTGGCCTCGTCATAGCACGCGCCGGGCGTGAAATGAATGCTGCCGGCGATTTTCTCATCAAACAGAATATCCTTCATCGGTTTGGTCACATACGGATTAAAACCAATGGCAAATTCCCCTACATAGCGCGCGCCGGCATCGGTGTCGAGAACTTCGTTCAGTTTCTTCGTGTCTGAGCTGGAGGCTTCGACGATCTTTCCGTCCCGGAAAACCAGGCGGATGTCGCTGTGCGTGATGCCGCGGTAAATCGTCGGGCAGTTGAACCGGATGATGCCGTTCACGCTCGTCTTGACCGGCGCCGTGAACACTTCCCCGTCGGGGATATTCACATGCCCGTCGCAGCAGACCGCGGGGATGTTTTTGATGCTGAACGTCAGGTCGGTCTCGCCCGGCCCCTTGAGACGCACGCGATCCGTCTTTTCCATCAACTTTTTCAGCGGCTGCATCGCCCGGCTCATCTTCGCGTAATTCATCGTGCAGACGTCGAAGTAAAAATTCTCGAACGCCTCCGTGCTCATCTCCGCCATCTGTGCCATCGACGGCGACGGCCAGCGCAGCACGCACCACCGCGTCTTGGTGATTCGCACATCCCGATGCACCTTTTCCCAGACCGTGGACTCGTAAAGTTTTTGTTGATCGCCGGCCACATCCGAAAGCTCCGAAACATTGGGGCTTCCCCGAGCGCCGATATAACACTGCACGTTCTGCATCTGCAGTTTTTCAACCCGGGCGATCGTCTCCCATCCCGCCTCGCGGCCCACCTGCAGCAGAACGCGGTTGATCTGATTGCTCTTGAGCATTACCAGCGGATGCCCGCCCACCGCCGACGCATGCCGCGCCAGCGCCGCTGTGAACTCATGCGGCACATCAATCGCCTCGATGAGGATTTTTTCATCCTTCTTCAAGTCGCAGGAATAGGTGACGAGCATTTTCGCGAACTTGTCGATGCGGGGATCCAGCATAATGTAGATGGGTTATATCTGCCGAGGTTTGCGTATCGCAAGGGGGCGCAGCGTCCTTTCCAATACCGAAGAGGGAATCGGCACTGCCGTTTCTGGCGCACCGGTAGGCCCGGCGACGTTCGCTGCATCCTCCTGCACAGGCCGAAGGCGGCGACTCACCGCGTCTCTTTCCAAAGGATGCTCCGACCGTCGCCTTGCCCACCATGCCCGTTCGCAGCGGACACGGGCGTTATTATTCGAGCCAATAACCGTGTTCGGCATCGCCCGCGCAACGACAAAAATGATTTTGCATTCAGCCCCTCATCTCCCAAGGCTATTGCCGAAACTGGGGATAAGTCAGGCGCTCTTTGGACTTGAACGATATTCCTACGGGCGATACCATTGAGAGGCAATTAGGGGCGATTAGCTCAGTTGGCCAGAGCGCACGGATCACACCCGTGAGGTCACAGGTTCGAGCCCTGTATCGCCCACATTCATAATCTCTCCGTTCGCTGAAGAAGCGAATCTCCCTGCGTTTAAACCTTGCTATCTTGGGATATTCAGTCTCACTAGCCCAGCCCCATGTGCGGGTATCGCCTGGGAAATCGACCCCTCCATCACGCCAAGGTCAGCCTCGCTCCATACATCCCGCACTCGATACTTTCCGGTAATTCCCAAATCATGCCAGGTGACGGTGATCTGGCCGTCGGTCTTTCCCCGGTTGAAAAATCCCACCGCTTTATCGCCGCCGCTCAATTGCTTCATCCAGACTTCAAGGTCGCCATTTTTCACGATGCGGATGGCTTGATGCCCGGATCGATCCTGGTTGATCGCAATCATCGCATCGTTCGTGATCAGCGCCAGATCGGCCGGCGAATTATCCGGCAGGTTTCCTCCCAGCATCAGCGGTGACGGCGCTATCGCCCAGAGCGACATGAGCGTTATTTTCTCCGCCGCGGTAAACCTGCTGGTGCGCGGTTTCCCGACGCTGCGTATGCCGATGTGTCCCAGCGGCAGCATGTCCAAATCGGGCCAGTGCCCGGTTCCACCGTGACCTTGCCATCTGGCGGCAAGATCAAAAGCGTGGTTGAGAGGATTCCAGTCGTCCCAAAGATCGTCCGAAACGCGCCACGAGTTCGCGTGCATCGCAATATGATCGGCATGCTCGATAGACGTTTCGCCGGGCGATGTTGAAAATACGATCGGCCGGCCGCAACGGTCGATGGCGATGCGGATCGCCTCGATTTCATTTGTGCTATAGGGCCGCGAAAGGTCGTCAACTTTCACGTAATCCACTCCCCACCCCGCGTACAGCCGGAATATCGAGTCATAGTACGCCTGTCCCGCCGCAGTCGTTGCGTTGACGCCATACATATCCGGGCACCATTTGCAGATATTGTTAACGTCCGCCGCATCGCTCGCCCGCAGCACCGTGCCTTCAATCGGAGCATTGGCATTGACACCAAGGCGCGGGATGCCGCGCATGACGTGAATGCCGAATCGAAATCCCATCGCGTGAAGTTCATCCGCCAGTGGCTTGAAGCCTTTGCCATCGGCGGCCGAGGGAAATCGATTCGGCGACGGCAGCAACCGACCGTTGCCATCCACAGTGAGCGGCGCGCCGGCGCGTTTGTTGGCGTCGTTGTCGTGCGCGCCGGGATCGTACCAGCGATAATCAACGACCACGTACCTCCAGCCGTGCGAAAGCAGATGAGCCTTCATGTACTTCACGTTGGCCAGAATTTCCGGTTCGGTAACGCTGTCGCCGAAGGCGTCGTAGCTGTTCCATCCCATCGGCGGGGTGGTGGCCCATGCCCAGAATTTCGGCGAAGCATCATCGCCGCGCACAATCGCCGCGTTCCCTGCCGACGTCAGCAACGCCACGAGCAATTTCAAAATGGCGGAACATCTGTTCGTCATCTCACCGTCGCCGTCAGTCGCAGCAGCGTCAGCGAATGCGCCGCAAGCGCGCGGTGAAAAGTGGCTCCGGCATCAGCAATCGGCTCCTCTTTCGGGGAAACTTTCTCGGGCTGATCGACCGTGTTGATATCCCGCGGCGATCCAGTCAGCACGATCGCTGTGCCCGTCGCCGCAATATCACCAGTCCCACGTAGATCAAACGTCGCATCGACCGGGATGTTCCCGAAATTAACCACTTTCACGATCACTTCGTGCGTGGCGCTGACATAGCTGGCCGATGCGAACAGTGGAATGCCCATCTTCCCGGTATTTGGCGAAGGCTCCGTGCTGGCCGGCATTGGAACCGCGGTGACGCTCGCCGGCAACACGACATCCCCCTTGTTTTGCCCGAACATCGCCTGCACGTAATAACCGGGTGATCCGAACGCGGTCATCGCATCGTATCCGATCAGATTCGTCGACCACGCCCATGCCCGCGGATATCCCCTGGCTTTATCCTCCGGACTTACGTTCACCAGCAGTGGGGCGTAACTCTCCAATTGCACCAGGTCCGCGTCCTGTTCCAGGCCCATCAACCAAGCCGCATCCGCAAGCGCGGCATTCAGATCGGGCGTCGGCTTGCCCTCCTGGCTGGCCCACTCACCGACAAAAATCCCCGGCCCAGTCCGGTCGAATCTTTTATCATGATGTCCGCCGTGAAACGTATCCGCCACCGGTTGATCAGAGTTGTCGTAATGCCGCCAGTCAAACGCCATCTGCCGCGGCGAGCGGTAATAGTGATCGTCATACAGATCGGGCCGCCGGCTCGTTACCGGTGCGGTGGCAATGATTTTCAGTTGCGGATACTTCGACCTGATCGCGTCAAAAAACTGCGTGAACCGCCCATCATAGCTCTTGGACCGATCAAACCAGTCCTCGTTTCCCACTTCCACGTAATGCAGCGCAAACGGCTCGGTAAATCCATCCGCCGCGCGGCGTTTTCCCCACTCGCTGTCCGCCGGTCCGCTGACATATTCAATTTCCTCCAGCGCCTCATCCACATACGGCTGGAGCATCGGCCCGGCGTCCACATGCTGTCCATTGAGCGCATATCCCGCGAACACCGCCAGAACCGGCTCGGCATTCAGTTGCTTGCACCACAGCAGATATTGCGGCAAGCCAAAGCCGTCGCTGCTGCGATATCCCCAGCACCCCATGTGCCCGGGACGCTGATCGGCCGGACCGATCATCTGCTTCCAATTAAACCGGTCCGCCAGCGAATTGCCTTCCAGGTAATTTCCACCCGGCAGCCGAATAAACGCCGGATGCATATCGGCCATCAGCTTCATCAAATCCGGCCGAAGCCCGCCCGGCGTATCCATGTACGTCGGCGGAAACAGCGATACGAAGCTCAGCGAAACCGACCCGCTGCCCTGCGCGAAAAGGGCAAACCGCGCCTTCGCCGTGGAGACCACGTCGTTGCCGGTTGTCAGCGTCACCGTGTACTTCTGCCATCGATCCGTGATCGGCTGCGTGTCGGCGTGCGCAACCGATGTGCCGCCATCATCAAGAATAATTGCCGCCGTCAACGGACCCGCAAGCCCGCCACCCGATTTTGCATAGAACGACGCCGTGTAAGTCGTGTCCGGCCTGACCGGAATTCCCCAATAACCATCATTCGCCAATCCCGCCCGCCGGCCGTCCAGATTCAATCGCAGGCTGATCGGCAAAGCCGCGTTCACCGGATCGCTCCGATCGGTCGCCATCGTGGCCTTGCCGCCGTCATCCTGCACGATCGTCCAGTGAATCGGCGGATCAGCCGACACATGCTGCGGGGGGTGCGAGCCGGCGATCGGCGGCAACGGATCCTGAAATGTCCGATTCTGAATCAGCTCCGCGAAAAGACCCCCGTCATAGCTATGATTGATTTCCTCCGTCATCAGCCCGTAAAAAGTTGGTGGTATCGCGGCGCCCGGCTTGTTCACGTCGATATCAATCGTCGCTGGAACTGCAGCCCCGGACGATATTTTGCCAACAGCCAGCAAAAAAGATGCTGCAATAATTCGCAGGAGCTTTTTGTTCGAATTCACGTAAGATTCCTCCAATAGTTTCGTCCAATTGATTCGGCACTCACGTCGATGGCATTACCCGCGAAAAATCCCTCTTGATCCGCCATGCTACTGAAAATGCACGCCAACAAACAAACGGGATGTGCAATATTGCCAAGGAAAAACTTTTCCGCTAACCTGACAATGAAGACTCGAATGAGAAGAACTATTATTACCGACTATATTCTATTAAAATAGCCTGACGATTTAACTATATTTCAAAGGAGAGATACTTTGCGCATCCAGAACGATATTGCCAAGAGTATTCAGAATCTGCTCAATGAGCGGCAGAAACACCAGGCGGCGATCGCCGCGATTGACGCCGCACTTTCGCGCGTCGAGGGGCTGCTGCACGGAAACGGCGCCGCGGGCAAGGTTAAAACGCCCAAACCGGCCCGGGGCCGCCGCACGCGCCGCAAGTTCGCGGTCACCGGCGAAAATATGATCCTCAATTTTGTCAAGAGCAAATCCAGCCCCATGGGGCGCGACATCGAAAAGCAGTGGAAGCACGAGGGCCGGGCCGGCGTCGCCGCCAACCTCATCTCCAAGCTGGTCAAGGCGAAGATGCTTAAGAGAATTCCCCTCAAAGACCAGCGCGGCAGCCGATATTCGCTGGCGTAAACCCGTCGGTTGCCAATGAGCGTTCCGCTGCCGGTCGTTCGCAATCCTGCCGGCGCGTCCGCAGCGATCTCTGATGCTCAGCGAGAGCAGCTCGCCGCCGATCTCGTCCGCATGGACCTCGGCGACGTGCGTTTCGATCGCCACAACCGGGCGCTCTATTCCACCGATGCCTCGCTCTATCAGGTCGATCCCATCGGCGTGGTGCTGCCTCGCGATGCCCAGGCGATCCTCTACGCCGTCCGCTATTGCGCCGAGCATGGCGTGGCGATCCTGCCCCGCGGCGGAGGAACAAGCCTTGCCGGCCAGGGAGTCAATCACGCCGTCGTCTTCGATCTTTCTCCGAATTTCCGGAAGGTATTGGAGATCGATTCAGCGAACGGTATCGCCGTCGTCGAGCCGGGCCTCAGCATCGACGAGCTGAATCGCCATCTGCTGGAGAAGCGAGAAAATTTATTTTTCGCGGTCGATCCGGCGACAACGGCGCAAGCGTCCATCGGCGGCTGCATCGGCAACAACGCCGCCGGCGCACGATCCGTGCGCTACGGCCGAACCAGCGAAAATCTCGCCGGTGTTCAGGTCGTACTTTCCACCGGTGAAATGATCTGGCTCGAGCCCGCCGCCGGGCGCCGCAATCCGGCCGCTCTTCGCATCGCCGATCAGATCAGTTCCATCGTCCGCAGATACGCCGACGAGATTCGCGCCCGATTTCCCAGGCTGATCCGCCGCAACGCCGGGTACGGCCTGGACCTGATCCTGAATCAGTTGGATCGCGGAATGGGCGCTGCCGATCTCGATTGCTCCGGCCTGATCTGCGGCAGCGAGGGAACGCTGGCCGTCATCGTCGCCGCCAAATTGAAATTGCACTCGATCCCCGCAGCCCGCGGTTTGGCGATCGCGGCTTTCGATTCAGTTGATGCTGCAATCGAAGCGGTCCCCGCGATTCTCGCCACCGGCGCCTCAGCCGTCGAACTGCTCGATGATGTCCTGCTGGGCGCTGCGCGCGATAACCTCCAGTGCCGTCCCTTTGTCGATCTGATCCCCTCGCAAAATGGCGACATCTCCGCTGCGCTGTATGTGGAATATCAGGCCGAAACATCCGCAGTCCCGCCGGCGCAGCAGATCGACAATCGCTTCGATGCGCTGCGATCAATCCTGCCCGGCCGCGAAATTTCTTTTTACCGCGACGCTCCCTCGCAGCTCCGCGCCTGGACGCTGCGAAAATCCGGCGAAGCGCTGCTGCACAACGTCTCGGCCAAGCGAAAGCCCGTCACGTTCGTTGAGGACAACGCGATTCCCGTGGAAAATCTCGCCAGATTCGTCAGAGAATTCCGCCGCATCATGACCGAACACAAAACCTCCGCGGCATATTACGCGCACGCATCCGTCGGTGTGCTGCACGTGCGGCCGATGCTCGACCTGCACGAACCGCGCGACCTCGAGAACATGCGCCAGATCGCCGGCGAGGTCGCCGAGCTGGCGCGCGATTGCGGCGGGGTGATGTCCGGCGAGCACGGCGACGGCCGCGCTCGCGGACCGCTGCTCGAGGCCTTTTACGGACCGCAACTGATGCAGGCCTTCGCCGAGGTCAAGCGCGTGTTCGATCCCGTGGGAATTCTCAATCCCGGCATGATTGTCAGCACAGCATCCCTTGGCGGAATCACGGATAATCTCCGCATCGCAGCCGAAACAAAGGGCCTCGCCGACGCTGAAACCTATTTCGATTACTCCGACCAGGAAGGATTTCGATCCGCCGTCGAGCAATGCAACGGCGCCGGCTTCTGCCGCAAGACGGCCGGGGGAACCATGTGCCCCTCGTACCGCGCGACGCTCGACGAACGCCACAGCACCCGCGGCCGCGGCAACGCGCTCCGCATGGCGATCGTCGGGGATGCGCCCGCCTGGAATGATCCCGATACCCTGGCCACGCTTGACCTTTGCCTGAGCTGCAAAGCGTGCAAAACCGAATGCCCCAGCAACGTCGATATCGCCCGACTCAAGGCGGAATACACTGCCCAGCGATTTCACATGGATGGAATTCCTCTGCAGGCGCGTGCCTTTGGTGATGTTCGCGCGCTCAACCGGATCGGATCACTCGCCCCCGGTTTTTTCAATGCCATCGCCCGAATTTCCCCGCTCCGCGCGATCGCCAATCATCTGCTCGGTCTCTCCCCCCAACGAAGTTTGCCTAGATTCGGCCGATCGCTGCACCAAATGCTCCCGGATACTTCTCCGCGACAGGACCGTCCGAAGGTGGTTTTATATTCCGACTGCTTCACGGCGTTCACCGAGTCGGACATCGGCCTCGCCGCCGCGCAGATTATGGAATCACTGGGATACACGGTGCGCGTTCCGCGCATCGGATGCTGCGGCCGCGCGATGATCTCCACCGGAATGCTTCCCGCGGCGATCAGGACAATCGATCGAACAATCGCCGACCTGCGCGAATTCATCGACGATCCCAGCGTCAAGGCGATCATGGTCTGCGAGCCATCCTGCCTGAGCGCAATCAAGGATGATTGGCTGCAACTGCGCGTCGCCGCGCCGCTGGATCTTCGCCGCCGCCTCGCTGCGAAGTCGATGCTGGCAGAGGACTTCATTCACCGATTCTGGGACGAGCATCCCAGCCAACCGCAGGTGCGAATCGCCGATGGCCCATCGGTTCTTCTGCATGGACATTGTCATCAAAAGGCCCTGTGGGGAGATGAAACCAGCGCGGGGTTGATTCGCCGATTCGCCGGCCAGCGCTTGCAGGTCATCCCCTCCGGTTGCTGCGGCATGGCCGGTTCATTCGGCTTCACCGCCGAGCATTACGATCTCTCGATGCGCATCGGCGAACTCTCCGTCTTTCCCCCGATCCGCAATTCCGCTCACGACTCGATCATCCTCGCCCCCGGCACCTCCTGCCGCCACCAAATCCACGATGGCGCCGCTCGTATTGCTCTGCACCCAATCCAGTGGATTGCGCAGCAACTCGATCTTCCATCTTGGTAAGAAAAAATCACCCCGCCCGCAGCGTTCCCCGGCACTGGTCGCATTCATATTCGCATCCAATGCAATAGCCGATGCGCTTCTCCAGCAGATCCAAAATCAGATCGTCAATCCCCAGCGTTTGCGCGACGTGATACTGCACATCCGGATGCGCCTTTGCCGCCTCGGAGGTCAATCGTGGAATATCCTGCGTCCAGTGCTTTCCCGGCCCCAGAAAAAATGGGCAGACGATCACGCGCTTCGCCCCGCGCTGCACGCATCGCGAAAAAGCCGTCGCGATCGACGGCTCGGCGATCTCCATGTGGGCCGGCTCCACGATCGAATATTTCGACGCGAATCGCCCCGCGAACAGCCCCGCCAGTTGCTCCAGCATTTCATTGCTCGGCTGCAGCCGCGAACCGTGATCCACGATCACGATGCCGATCTCCTTGAATAGTTCAGCCATCAGCTTTTCCTTTCGGCCAGCGTGACATCAAATGAGAGCGTCTGGCTTCCGCGAATAATCTTAATCGTGACGCGATCGCCCGGCTTGCTGTGCGTCAGCGCTTCCACCAGGTCGGTCGTGTTCTCCAGTTTCTGCCCTCCGAACTGCACGAGCAAATCCCCCTGGCGAAGCCCGATCGCATCCGCCGGTGTGCCCGGCCGCACGCCTGAAATCAGCACGCCCACCCGCGAATCCGCCGATGACAGCTCCGAAATCACGCCCAGAATCGCATCGCTTTGCGGCGTGGAATCAAAATTCGGACTGCCGAACAGATGCATCGAATCCTTATCCGCCTCCACGATGTACGGATTGTGCGGCATCCTCGTCATGCCCCCAATCGCCTTCGCCGTGAAATCCGCCACTTCGTCGATGCCGACGTAATTGATCTTGCTCGCCACGTCCGTCGGCCGGTGATAATCGGCATGCAGCCCGCTGAAAAAAAACAGCACGGGAATGCGCTGCATCGCAAAAGAATTGTGATCGCTCGGCCCCAGCCCGCCCCGGCCGATGCTCTTCAAATTCAGCGGAGATTCCACATCCGCCTGCGCCAGGATCGCGTCGAAATCCTTCGCCGTCCCCTGACCGCCGATGTACAGCGTCTGGTTGCGAATCCTGCCCACCATGTCCAGGTTGATCATCCCGACGATCTTATCCAGCGGAATCGGCGAATGCTTCACGAAATATTCCGAGCCCACCAGCCCCTCTTCCTCGCCGGTGAAACAGATGAACACGATCGACCGCGCCGGCGGCGCCGCGCGCGACAGCAGCGACGCCAATTCCAAAATCGTCGCAGTTCCCGATGCGTTGTCATCCGCCCCGTGATAGATGCTGCCCGGCGGTCCAAACATATGCCCCAGCATCCCTAATCCCAGATGATCGTAATGCGCCCCAGCGACGACATACTCATCGGCATCCGGCCCGCTTCCCGGAACCACGGCCACGACGTTTTTCACATGCGCCGTCAGCGTAATGATCCGCACATTTCCCGACACGCTCTGCCCCGAGAGATTCTGCGACTGCGGCCGGAACGATTCATTGATCCGATCGCACAACACCTTCAAATCCCCCGCGCCTCCCGCCGACAACATCCCATTCGCCACCGATTGCTTGATCTGACACACCTCAATCGACGCCGGCTCCGCATTCGGTTCGGAAAAGGGCGTCAGAAAATCCGGCTCCGACTCCGGGGGATTCACCAGCAGCAGCGCCACCGCCCCATGATCGGCCGCCGCTTTTGTCTTTGCGCTCAGCGTGGCGTGCTGCGACCATCCCATCATCCCGCCCGTCGCGGGCATCAGCCGGCTCCGCCCACGCTCGTCCATCGGCTCATAACGCATCGCGATCACGACTTTGCCCCGCACGTCGATCCCATCGTAATCGTCATATCCCATATCCGGCGCGCTCACGCCGTAACCGACAAACGCCACCGGCGCATCGAATTTCCCCTGCCCGGAAAATCGCATCGGCAGATAATCCGCATCAATCGCCAGCGGCCGAGTTCCCCACATCAGCGCGGTCTGTTTGTCCGGCCCCGACACCGTCGTGTAATCAAATGATTGGAAAAAGTCCGCCTGCCCCGGCAGCGGTCGCAACCCATCGGCCGCAAACTCCGCCGCGATAAAATCCGCCGCCCGGTCCAGCCCCGGCAATCCCACCCCGCGACCCTGCAATTCATCCGATGCCAGATACGGCACCGTATCCTTCGGATCGGCATCCGACGGCGAGGGCCCCTGATCGCCCGCCGCCACCGCCACCGGCGAAGTCGTAGGAATCGCCTTCGAATTTATCTCAATCGTCGCAGTCTGATGGCACGCTGTCAGCCCGCAAAAAATCACCAGCAAACCGCCGATGAAATTCCTTTTTCTTCGCTTTCTTCGCGCCTTCGCGGTTAACCCTTCCATCCCCGCGATTGTATGGCAACGTCCGAGAATATCTAATCGCCCGCCCCGTCTTTTGCCGATGACACATTCGAATCGCTATGCCCAAAAGCGGATCGACCAAACCGCGCGCACGCACCGTCAGACCGCCGGCCGCCAAATCGCGCGATCTCGATTTGTCCAACCTGCTCGGCCGCCGCGCCGTCAGCCTCGATACCCCCGAGCTTCAGCGTTTCCTCGCCGGGAAAAATGTCCTCGTCACCGGCGCCGGCGGCAGCATCGGCTCGGAAATCTGCCGGCAATCCATGAAATTCTGCCCGCGGAAAATGATCCTTCTCGACCGCGCCGAAAACAGCCTTTTCGAAATCGACCGCGAGCTGCGCCACCGCTGGATGGGCGCCGAGCTGACGCCCATGATCGCCGACATCTGCGATGTCCGCCGAATCGCCCGGGTCTTCGAGGAGCACGAGCCGCACGTCGTCTTCCACTGCGCCGCGCACAAGCACGTTCCCATGATGGAAAGCAATCCCGGCGAAGCGGTGAAAAACAACATCTTCGGCACCCGCGTCGTCGCCGACGCCGCGCTGGCGGCACAGGCCGCCGCCTTCGTCATGGTCAGCACCGACAAAGCCGTCAACCCCACCAGCGTCATGGGCGCGGCCAAGCGCTGCGCCGAGCTTTACGTTCAATCCCTCAACACCTCCGCCGGTAAAACCCGCTTCGTCGCCGTCCGTTTTGGAAATGTCCTGGGCAGCAGCGGCAGCGTCGCCCCCATCTTCCGCAAGCAGATCGAAGCCGGCGGCCCCGTGACCGTCACCCATCCCGACATGAAGCGATATTTCATGACCATCGCCGAGGCCAGCCAGCTCGTCATGCAGGCCGGCGCCATCGGTCGCGGCGGAGAAATCTTTATCCTCGACATGGGCAAACCGATCAAAATCCTCTCCCTTGCCCGCGAAATGATCCGCCGCCACGGCCTGCGCCCCGGTAAAGACATTGCCATCGAATTCACCGGCATCCGCCCCGGCGAAAAACTCTACGAAGAACTCGCCTGCGCCGATGAGCAGACAAGACCGACCAGCCACCCCAAAATCCGCGTCTGGCAACTTCCCCGCGCCACGCCCAAACAGGTGGAGGAGATGCTGCAAATCCTCACCTCCGTCACCAACGGAAATCGCGCGGAAGTGATGCGCGCCTTGTGCCGCTGCGTGCCGGAATATCAACCCAATGTGACCGACAACCCCGCCGTCCGGCTGGTGGCATAACCATTCGTGAAAAGAACTAGGCGCTTGGACTCAACCCAAACCGCGTATGCACCCGTCGCTCCAGCGGTGCGAATGCCAAACGGTCCGCCAGCATGCCGATGACCACCATGATGATCATGACCGCCACCACCTGCGCGATGTCGGTATTGTCCTCCCCCTTGGCCAGCAGAAATCCCAGACCGTGATAATCCACGGCGATCAGCACCAACTCCGCCCCCATCAGCGATCGCCAGGCGAAGCTGAATCCCTGCCGCAGGCTGCTGGCCAAGGCCGGCAATCCCGCGGGAAATAGAACGTAGCGATAGAGCCGCCATCCGCGCGCCCCCAGCATCAATCCCACCCTCCGATACAGCGGCGGAATCGTTCGCAGCCCGTCGCGCATTGAGATCGCGATGCCAAACGCGCTGCCCATCACCAGTACGAATAAAATCCCCGTCTCGTTGAGCCCGAACACCAGCACCGCCAGCGGCACCCAGCAGACGCTGGGCAGCGTTTGCAATCCCAGGCACAGCGGGCGCAGAAAATCATCGAACGATTCGAATCGCCACATCGCCGTCCCTAGAATCGCGCCAATGGCTATGCTGATGGAAAACCCGATGACCAATCGGATCGCGCTGACAATATTCGCGCCGATCAGCGGGCTGTGAATGATGCGCGAGGCGATATTGGTGTGATCGACATCGCTCTCAATCGGCGCCGGCCAGCCGTGATGCAGCGGCTCGCCGAATCCGGTCTGCACGCCAAGCATTCCCAGCATCGAATCCAGCACCTGGCTGGGCGCTGGAAACGTGTAGTCATGCCACTGGAAATGTCTATATGCCCCCTCCCACATCGTCAGCAAAAGCAGCCATATCAGCGTCCTCCTCAGGCCGCCACGGACCCTGGTTCTCCACGCCGTTGATTCGCTTGACTTCATCTTCGATTTCTTTTCGTACGAGCCTGGCAAGCTCGTTGATATCGGAGCTGTCGAATTTTCGCGGGTGGGGTAAGTCAACGCAAATCTCCTTGCGAATCCGGCCGGGATGCGAGTGCAAAACGACGATCCGGTCGGCCAGACGAACCGCCTCGCCCACCGAGTGGGTCACAAACAGAATCGTCTTATGGGTCTGACACCACAAATCCTGCAGCCGGTGGTGCAATTGCGTGCGCGTCTGCGCGTCGAGCGAGGCGAACGGCTCGTCCATCAGCAGCACCGCCGGGTCCATCACCAGCGCTCGCGCGATGGCGATGCGCTGCCGCATTCCGCCGGACAGTTCATGCACCAGCTTTTTGGCGCTCTCAGAAAGATGCACCATCCGCAGCGCGTGCTCCACCCGTTCTTTTCGCTCCGGCGCGGAAACGCCGGCCATCTTCATCCCAAATTCCACATTTTCCGCCGATGTGAGCCACGGAAACAGCCCATGATCCTGAAACACCATCGCGCGATCCGGCCCCGGCGCGGTGATCGGCCGGCCGTCCACAAACGCCTCGCCGCTGTCGGGCCGGGTCATTCCCGCCGCGATGTTCAGCATCGTGCTTTTCCCGCTGCCGCTTGGGCCGACCACGACGACAAACTCACCCGGCTTGCAGTCCAGCGTGATATTTTCGATCGCGGCCATGTTCGAGCCGTTGAACCGCTTGCTCACGTTGAGCAGCGTCAGATTCCCCGCCCCGCGCGGCGCGATCATCTGTTTTGCCGGACTGCTGAAAAACATATTTACCCACCGATGTTATGGCTGCGTGGCCGCCGGCGCGCTCAGCACCCGCGTCATGATGCCCATTTCAAACAGGTCCGACAGTTCCGGCGCCGAGTTGATAAATTTCAGGTTGTGCGACCATTTTTCCATCGTCGAAAATGTTTCCGGCAGCGGATCATCCGTGAACTGCGTCCGCGCCAGCGCATCGTGCATCACCATCGCCGGCAGTTTCATGCCGCCCAGTTGCACCAGCGCTTCATTAAGCTGATCCGCATATTGGTCCGGGTGGGCATTCAAGCGATGCGTCCAGGCGTGATGCACCGTGAGAATCTTTTCGATCACATCCGGATGAGCCGCCAGAAACTCAGGCGAGGTCACGATCACTGTCAGCGCAAACTCGTGGCTCGGCCAGAGATCCTTTTCCTCGCCGATGAGAATCGCACCGGTTTCATCCATGAGCCGCGCGCCCCACGGCTCGGGCACCCACGCCGCATCGATCGATCCGCGCTCCATCAATCCCGCCTGCTGGCTGTTGCGAACCGACTTCACGTTATCGGCATCCACCTCACCCAGAACATCCGTCACGAAATGCCTGGCCGAAACATCCTGCGTGTTGCCAAGCTGCGGCGTCGCGATGCGCTTGTCCTTCAAATCCTTCAGCGTGTGGATCCCCGATTCCCTCGAAGCGACGATGACCACCCCGTTGGCCGCCGCTCCCGCAATCACCCGCACGGATTGCCCATGGCTGTTCACATCCGCCGCAATCACCGGCCCCGGACCGACATAACCCACATCAATCGCCCCGGCGTTAAGGGCCGTCATCAATTCCGGCCCGGCGTTAAACACTTTGGTGGTTAGTTTCGTCGGCCCCAGCGCCGCCTGAAAGTCGCCTGAAGCCACGCCCAATACCGCCTGGGCATGCGTGACATTGGCGAAATATCCCAGCCGCAGCTCAGCCAGCGGCGGGGGGACGGTTGGTGGCCCGCCCACGGGTTTGTCGCACCCGCCAAGCAAAACCGCCATCGCTACAAGGGTCCACGATATCCATGAAGCGCGCATTAAATATCAATTTATCACGTATTCAAAGGAATTCAATTATTCCTACAGATTTGGTATGAATTATCGGCTTGGGTCGTCAATCCACCGCTTCAATGCCAAGGTCTTTCACCTTTTTATTGAGCGTGTTGCGATTGATCCCCAGGAAATCCGCCGCCTTGGTTTTGACCCCGCCGCACTTGGCCAGCGCCCGATCGATCAGCCCATGCTCCACCTGGTCGATCACCAGTTGATAAATCTCTCCCTCGCGCAATTCGTAGTCGGCGATCGCCTGGTCGGCAAGCCGGCGCGTAAGCGTTTCGATCGACTCGCTCGACTGCGTCGTCCGCCGCTGGGCCGCGAACATCCGAACGCTCAGCGGCAAAAGCTCCTCGTGAAAATCCTCATCGTTGCTCAGCACCACGGCGCGCTCGATCGCGTTTTCCAGCTCGCGCACATTCCCCGGCCACGGATAGCGCATCAGGACATTCAACATCTCCCGGTTGATGCGCCGAAGTTTCCGGTCGTTCTGCACGTTGTATTTGTCGAGGAAGAAATCAATCAGCCGCGGAATGTCCTCGCGCCGATTGCGCAGCGGCGGGAGATAAACCGGCACCACGTTCAGCCGGTAAAACAAATCCTCCCGGAAATTTCCCTTGGCGACTTCCTCCTGCAGATCGACGTTGGTGGCCGCGATCACGCGCACATCCACCTTGATCGTCTGCGTATCGCCCACGCGCTCAAATTCCCGTTCCTGCAACACGCGAAGCAATTTCACCTGCAATTCGGGCTCCAGCGTGCCGATTTCATCGAGGAAAATCGTTCCCGCATCGGCTGCCTCAAATCGCCCCTGCTTGTCGCGGATCGCGCCGGTGAATGATCCCTTCACATGCCCGAATAATTCGCTTTCCAGCAGCGTTCCCGTCAGCGCGCCGCAGTTCACGCGCACGAAGCTCTTGTCACGTCGCGGCGAGTTGTAGTGGATCGCCTTGGCGATCATCTCCTTGCCCGTGCCGGTCTCTCCCAGCAGCAGCACCGTCGCCCGGCTGTTGGCGACTTGGCCGACCACCGCAAACACCTCGTGCATCGCCGGCGAATCACCAATGATATTTTCGAACCGATATCGATCCCGAACCTGCGCCCGAAGCTGCGCGTTTTCCTCCAGAAGTTCCTCTTTTTGACGCAGCACCATGCGATTGATCTGAATCGCCTGGGCGAGAAAGGCCGCGACAATCTCCAGAAACGATTGCGCCTCCCGCAGTTGCTCATCAGAGTTAAACGGCTTGTCCACCGACAGCGCCCCGGCCGTCCGGTTCTCGATGCGGATCGGAACGCACAGAAAACTGATCGCCTGGTTGGCGGTTTTGGCGGTCAACCGCCCGGTGCGGTTCAGGAAGTCCGGCTCCGCGCGAACATCGGGAATGATCCTCGCCCGACCCGTGGCCACCACATTGCCGGTGATCCCTTCCCCCAACGCATATTTTCCGCGCTCAATTTCTTCGGGCGTGAGCCCAACTGCCGCCTCGGTGCGCAGCCGCCCCGTGGACTCATCCAAAAGCACCAGAGACCCACGGCGCATATCTAGTTTCTCTGAAATGATTTGCATCATTTTCTGGAAGGATTCGCGCAGGTCTAGCGTGGAGGACAGAATCCGCCCGATTTCCATTAAAATTCCCAACTCCTGGTCGGCCCCGATACGGCCTGCTTGCGGAATAGGCGGTAATTCAACGTCCATGGCTATAATGTACGCATCGGGCAGGGGGAGTCAATTCATTGCCGACCCATAATTTCCAGCAACATTTGTCAAAAAGCGTCGATTCAGTCGCGCTCCCACCGAGCCGATACCGACTTTAACGGTCGTGCGGGATGCGCCGGTCCCGACGAAGACGGGTGCGTTATGTGGCCAGTTTGGTTGCTCGCGACGCTGTGTTTAATCACCGCGGCTGCCGGCTTGATGATCTACTTCGCTAAGCCGCTCCAGGCCCAGATCGCCGAGCACACCGGCCTCGCCGAGCGAACCGCCACGGTGGATCGGCTCCTGGAATTTTCCCAGACGATCCAGGGCGCCGGCAAACCTGAGCAGATCTTCGCCACGCTGAATCACTTTTTGCGGACCGAGTTGAACCTTTCCGGCCTGGTGATTCTCACCTCCGAGCCCGAATCGGTCCCCGCCGTGCAGCTTGTCGCATCCTGGCCACCCGATCTCGCCGCTCCCGCAACCTTGTCCGAACTGGATAACGCCACCTGCCCCTGCCTGCGTCAAAATCTCCCCCGCGCCTTTCGCCCCAATGGCTCACCCATCCGCTGCTCCGTCGATGCCATCCTGAAACTGCCCATCGACCAGCCGGCTTACTGCATCCCATTTAACATCGGCCGCAAAACGCAAACGCTGGTCCACATGATGCTTCCGCCCGGATCGGAATGGACCGAAAAATGCCGGCAACTCGCCCACACCTACGTCAACACCGCCCAATCCGTTCTGACGACGCTGCATCTTCTGGCCGAGGCTGAAAAACAGTCGATGACCGATGCCCTCACCGGCCTTTTCAATCGCCGATCGATGGATCAGCTCCTGCAGCGCGAGATGGCGCTCTGCGATCGCCACGATCATTCGCTCTCGCTGGTGATGATCGACCTGGATCATTTCAAGGAGATCAACGACTCGCACGGCCACGCCGCGGGAGATCACATGCTCCGCGCCTTCGCCGATTGCGTGCGGATCACGCTGCGGAAAACCGACCTGGCGTTTCGCTACGGCGGCGATGAATTCGTCATCGCGCTGCCGCAAACCCCGCTCTTCCAGGCCCAGCAGGTCGTTCAAAAACTTCGGCAGGCTTTTCTGTCAGTCGATTTCTCACACGCGATCACCCACCTGGATAAATCGCCAACGCTCAGCATCGGTGTGGCCGAGCGAAATAAATCCGCCAATATCCTGACGCTCGCCACGCTTCTGGCGGCGGCGGACCAGGCCCTTTACGCCGCCAAGAACAGCACCCGCAATTGCATCCGAGTCTTCGAGCCCGTGCAGGCGGCCTGAATAAATCTCAATGGGAAAATGTGGCTGAATGCGATGTGCGCGGCGACAACAACGGCGCCGAGGCCGCTGAAACAGCGGGGGAGTCGGATATCGCATCCGACAATTGCGACTCGGCATTTCTCTTGTCTTTGGGATCCGTCAGGAAATTGAAATCATCCGCTTTGCCCGATTCCAGCACCCGGATAATCACCAGCGGATGCGATTTCACATCCGCCATGGTCCATGTGCGCGCGTCCACGTAAGTTCCGTCAGGCCCAAGATGATTCTTGGGGACGATCAGCAGCTTGGACTGCTGCGGATTGCCGGCATCGGGAATGCGCACGATATAGACGCACATCGCCGCCGCACCCCAACCGCTCAGCAGAACCAGCAGACCCACCAACCGGAAAATGCTTTTCACCCTGAATGTCTCCCAGTAGATCTCTTGGCGAGAGATTTTTTTAGACGCGCCGCGGCAAATCCCTGCTGCATACGCATCGGCTGACAATTATATCTTTCTTGCAGTCAAATCGCTTCCGATTGGATTTTTCGCCTTCGGCGGAAGCGGTTTATTCCGCCTTCATGAATTGGAAGGGAAAGTGGGGTTTTCCGTCTCCTGGGCAGGGTCGTGGTTTGGCTGGGGATGAAAGCCGGCCGAGGGGCTTTGTTCCGAATAATCGCCGTCGTCATCCGCCTGAAAACCGGACGTGGGGTCCAAATCACCCGGTTCGCTTTCAGCGCTTTCGGATGCTTCCGGCTGCTGGGCGGCCTCGTCTCCACTCGTCCGATGAAGATCGCCCGAACCTTCGTTTGTCTCGGCGGCGGGGGTGTCTTGCGTCTGGTCGGATAGCTCCGCCTTGGGTTCCTGGGCCGGAGCGTTTTCATGACGCACTTCCGGCATTCGCATGAAGCTGTTGTAGAATCCCGCCGCGAAAAGTCCGTGCTGCTGCTGGTAGGGGAGGTTGATCAGCTCGCAAAATTCCTGGAGCAGCGCCTGGGCCGCCGGGTCCGTTCGTTCCGCATTCTGTACCGCGAGCTGCTGCTTGCGATCGTGGAAGCGCATAATCTGAACGAATCGTCCGGAATTATCGCCCGAACTCCAATTCGGACCGGTCTGTTCGTAGACCTCAAAATGGTCGCATCCCAGCCGGATGAGGGTCTGGCGGAACCGCCGCAGCAGGCGGGCGTGCTCCTCCCGCTTGTCACGCGGGACGACATAACTGTTGGTTTGCAGCAGCATCGGCACTGATCCTGTTTTGCCGGGTAAGGACGACTCCATTGTGCCACAAGGATCGATGGCATTCAAACGATGCAATCCCCCCGACGATTGGCATTTCGCCCGAAATTCCGTTGCAGATAGTATAGACAAACCCCTCGCCGGGAAACAATCGCAGAGCGGAGGCTCAATTGGCAGGTTGGGAGATGTTCAGCGGAATGACCTGTTTACACAGCCGCCAGAGGACCGGCGCTTCTCGCCTGCCCCGCCATGGGGCGAATCCGCACCAGCCCCAGAAGCTCCGTAGCGTCGATCGGTTTGGAGATCGTGCGCTGAATGGCGCCGCTGTGCAGCCCTTCGACGAAAATCGCCAGGTCGGAATAGCTGGCGATCAATATTCGCCGCACTTCCGGCCGTATATTCTGGGCCGAACCCAGCAAATCCAGGGCTTTGCCACCCCCCAGCGTCTGGGCCACGATGATAGCGCTCACGGACTGGTTGCCCCGGAGCCAGGCGACCGCACGATTTGGATCTGCGCTGGCCAGCACGTTGTGGGTGCAATCCAGAATTATCCGGACCTTATCGAGGCTACGGACGTCATCATCAACGACGATAATACTGTGCGATTTCATGCTCATGTGACTGATGCTGCTCCGTTGTTGCTTTCTCCGTAAGTTGCTTATCGTAATCAACTCTATTGCACTTTATGAATTACCTCACACCCGGGTAGGGTAAAATTCGCGCAACTGATTTGCGCCCAAAAATTTCCGTGAAACTGACCAAATTCAGAATTTTGGAACCATGCCCCTTGGCGCATTCGTGCGATACATTATCGGCTGGTGATTTTGAGCAATTGTTCCGTAATCCCAGTCAGTTCCCGCGCGATGACCTGCTCGGCCACGATGCTCTGATCTGCCCCCCGGCGAACCGCTTCTAATCCCGTCGATGTGAACGAGCATCGTGCGATGATGTGCGCGGTGCTGTTCAACTCTCTGATATGCGAAATGGCCGCCAGAACGATTTCATCATTGGGCACCATCAGTGCCACGAGCGTGGCCCGGCGAATCTGCGCCTGCTCCAGGACTTTCACATCCGCCGCGCTGCCGCAGATCATCGGCGCCCCGCCCGCCGCCGCCCGCTCGCAGTTCTGCGAGTTCAGCTCGATCACCACGTACGGGATTCTCTCCCGGGCCAGAAGCTCAACGAGCGACCGGCCCGGCAACCCAAAGCCGGCCACTACCACATACGGTTCCCGCCCTGAATCACCGGGCAGCGTTGGTTGATCCATTGATTCGCAATATTCTCCAACGTGCCGCCGCTGAATGTCAATACGGCAATGGGTTTTTGCGTGAATGCGCCGCTTTCGCGCAAGCGTTTTATGCCTCAGTCCGCCGGTGAAAGAAGAATCGCTCCACTCCCTTCGGGCGACTTATTCCCACTTTCGTCGGTATTGTTTCCGGGGTGATCTTGACAAACATCCGAGCCAGAGCCCGCGTTCGGCATCGCCCGCGCTACGACCAAAATGATTTTGCATTTCAGCCCTGACCCCCAAAAGCCATTGCCAAAACTAAGGATGAGTCACCCCCTGCGGGGCTTGCAATCCCTCTAACCCATCGCTAAAACCCTGCTGCAAACGGGCATTTGAGCAAGTGAAATTCAATCTCATCGACAGAATCGAAGAACTTTCGGACAACCGCCTCGTCGCGGTGAAAAATGTCTCGCTTGCCGAGGAATACCTCGGCGACCATTTCCCCACGTTCCCGGTTCTGCCCGGCGTCCTCATGCTCGAGGCCCTCACCCAGGCCGCGGGGTGGCTCCTGCATCGCGCCAGCGGGTTCGCCAAATCCATCGCCGTCCTCAAGGAAGCCCGCAACGTCAAATACGGCACGTTCGTCGCGCCGGGAAACGCCCTGCGAATCGAAGTCGAAACCGTCAAACTCACCGAGACCGGCGGCACATTCAAGGCCTCGGCCACCGTCAATGGCCAGACCGCCGTCTCGGCCAGGCTGGAGATGGCCTATTTCAATCTCACCCAGCGGCAGCCCGGAATCGACGAGGCGGTCGACCGGCGCCTGATCGAGCACCATCGGGCACGGTTTGCCCTGCTCGGCCAACCGGCCGGCGCAGTGCTGACCTGACAATCAACGGAAGGATTGACCATGCCAATGTCTCGCGAAGAGGTCTATACGAAGGTTCAGGGCGTTCTGGTGGATGCCCTTGGCGTGGACGCCGAGGAAGTCACCCCCAAAGCCAAGCTGCGGGAAGACCTCGGAGCCGAAAGCATCGACTTTCTGGATATCGTTTTCCGACTGGAAAAAGCCTTCACCACCGATCCCGCCAGGCCGTTCAAGATTCCCCGCGGCGAGCTTTTCCCCGACGATCTCCCCAACCTGATGAACGATGAGCGCTATGTGAAAGACGGCAAGATCACCCCCGAGGGTCTGGCCGAGCTGAAAAAGCGCATGCCCTTTTCCGATTTCAGCGAATTCGACAAAAACCCCACAATGGAGACCGCCTCCTCGCTCCTGACCGTGGACACCGTCGTCAATTACATGCAATCGAAAGTCAACCACTAATCGGCCGCCCGCTTCGCCGATTCGGCCGCTCGTTTCCATGCGCTGGATCTGGATCGACAAATTCATCGAATTCACGCCGCGAACCTCCGCCACGGCCGTGAAAAATGTCTCGCTCGCCGAGGAGCATCTCCACGATCTCTACCCCGACTTCCCCATCATGCCGCACACCCTCATCATCGAAGGCATGGCCCAGACTGCCGGCATCCTGGTGGGGGAGGCGCGCAACTTTTCCGAAAAGGTGATCCTCGCCAAGATCGGTCGCGCCACCTTCCACCAGCTCGTCCGCCCCGGCGATACACTCTACTATTTCGCGAAGATCAGCCAGCTCAACGAATCCGGCGCGTCTATCGAAGGTATCGTCCGCACCGGCTCTGATGCCGCTTCGCCCCTGGTCGCCGAAATCGAGCTGATGTTCAGCCACATCGACAAAAATCTCGCCGGCGCCGCGTTTCCCGAGCACAACTTCGTTTTCACCGATCAGTTCCGCGATTTGCTCAAGACCTATCGCTCCGGGGCTCAAATTCCGTTATAGATTGTGGCATGCGGCGAGTCGTCGTCACCGGAATCGGCATCATTTCCCCCCTGGGAATCGGGAGCAAAGCGCACTGGGAAGCCCTGCTTGCCGGAACAGTTGGCATCAGGCGAATCTCGACCTTCGACCCCGCCGGGTTCCCCTGCCAGATTGCCGGGGAAGCGCCCCCTTTTAAGATCGGCGACTTCGTCCCCCGCGCCTACCGCAAGGCCACCAAGGTGATGGCCCGAGATATCGAACTTGCCATCGTCGCCGCCGACGATGCGTTCAAGGATGCCGGCCTGCAATCTCCCGCGTACACCGACAAACCCAACTTCAACGGCACGCGCTTCGGCTGCAACATCGGCGCGGGTCTGATCAACACCGAATTGAACGAGCTGACCGCCGCCATGACCACGGCTCGTTCAGAATCCGAACGAAATCGCCTCGATCTTACCCGCTGGGGAAAAGACGGCATGACCCAGCTCACGCCGCTCTGGCTCCTGAAATATCTCCCCAACATGCTGGCGTGCCACGTGACGATCATTCATCAGCTTAAAGGCCCCAGCAACACGATCACCTGCGCCGATGCCAGCAGCCATCTCGCCATCGGCGAAGCGTTCCGCACCATTCAGCGCGGCAGCGCCGACCTCGCCATCTGCGGCGGCGCTGAAAGCAAGGTCAACGAAATGGGCATGATGCGCCACGGCCTGCTCAAACGCCTGACCGAATCGCACAACGATTCCCCCACGGACGCCGTTCGTCCGTTCGACGAAGACGCCACCGGCACCGCGCTCGCCGAAGGCGGCGGCCTGCTGATTCTCGAAGAATACGAATCCGCCAAATCCCGCGGCGCGAAAATCTACGCCGAACTTGTGGGTTTCGCCGCTTCGCAGGACACCTACAAGATCACCGACCCCGACCCCACCGGCCGAAGTTACGCCCGCGCCATCACCGGCGCCCTGCGCGATGCGAGCCTCACACCCGATGATGTCAGCCTCATGATCCCCAACGGCCTGGGCATTCCCACCGCCGACCGCGCCGAACTCGCCGCCCTCAAAACCGTCTTCGGCAGCCGTCTGCCCGACGTCCCGATCTCCCTGACCAAAGCCCAAACCGGCTCCCTCGCCGCCGGCTCAGGCGTCGACGCCGGCACCGCCGTCCTGTCCACCAGCGCCGGGAAAATCCCCCCGTCCGTGAATACGATCAAACCAGTGGAAACGCGCCTCAACGTATCAAAAGAATCCCGCGACGCCGCCGTCGATGTCTGCATCAGCAGCGTCTACAGCCTCGGCGGCCAAAACGCGGCATTGGTGTTTCGGCGGATGTAACCAAATGTCACGCCTCAAAAAAATCCTCGTTCCCCTGTTTAGCCGCCTCGCTCGCGAGGCATGTTTAATTCCATCCTCAATGCCGAAAGAAACCGTATGAACCGCGTCGTCATCACAGGCATGGGCTGGGTAACACCGATGGGCCATTCCATCGAATCCGTCTGGCAGCGACTCATCGCCGGAGATTCCGGAATTTCCAAAACCACTCTTTTCGACGCCGCGACATTCCCCACCAGTATTTCCGCCGAGGTGAAAGACTATCGTCTCAGCGATTTCATTCCCGAACTCGGCCCTCATGCCGGCGCCGGCCGAAACACCCAATTTGCCCTGGGCGCTTGCCGCCAAGCCTGGTCGGCCGCCGGGCTGGACAAAGCCAAGCTCGATCTCGATCGCGTCGGCATCTATCTCGGCAGCGGTGAAGGATCGATCGATTTCGAAGCTTACACCACCGCCGCCCTCTCCGCATGGAAAAACGAAACCAGCGCCATCGACGTCGTGAAATGGGCCGAGGTCGCGCTGGAGCGCATGAACGATGTCCGCGAACTCGAGCAGGAGCCCAACATGCCCCTCTCGCACCTGGCGCTGCTCACCGGCGCCGGTGGCCCCGCGTTCAATTGCCTCACCGCCTGCGCCGCCAGCACCCAGGCCATCGGCGAGGCCACCGAAATCCTTCGCCGGGGCGATGCCGATGTCATGATCGGCGGGGGGGCGCACAGCATGATCCATCCCTTCGGCGTCACCGGCTTCAACCGTCTGACCGCGCTTTCCACCGCCAATGAAAACCCCGCCCGCGCCAGCCGCCCGTTCGACGCCCAGCGCGCCGGATTCGTCCTCGGCGAAGGCGCCGGCATGGTGATCCTCGAAACGCTCGACCACGCCCGCGCCCGAAACGCGCCGATCCTCGCCGAAATCGTCGGCTACGGCTCCACGGCCGATGCGTTCCGCATCACCGATCAGCATCCCGAAGGCGAAGGCGCCATCGCCGCAATGACCGAAGCCCTCGCCCATGCCGGCCTCACGCCCAAAGACATCGATTACGTCAACGCCCACGGCACCGGCACCCGCGAAAATGACGGCAACGAAACCGGCGCGATCAAAGCCGTCTTTGGCGACTGCGCCCGCGGATGCCCCGTCAGCAGCATCAAGAGCATGATGGGCCATCTCATCGCCGCCGCCGGCGCGGTCGAACTGATCTGCTGCGTCCTGGCCATCCGCGACAACATCCTGCCCCCGACCATGAACCTGGAACATTCCGATCCCGAGTGCGATCTCGATTACGTCCCCAACAAGGCCCGCAAGGCAAAAATCAACGTCGCCATGTCCAACAGCTTTGGTTTTGGCGGCCAAAACGATACGATCATCGTGCGTCGGTTCGCTCAATAATCGTTCCTGCATGACGCGATACAAATCCATTCTCCTCTTCGGCGCGCCCGGCAGCGGCAAAGGCACGCAGGGGAAAATCATCGGCACCATCCCCGGCTTCTATCACAGCGCCACCGGCGACATTTTCCGCTCCCTCGATCTCCAGAGTGAAATGGGCCGCATCTTCTGGGAATACGCCGGCAAGGGAAAACTCGTCCCGGATGAAATCACCATCCGTCTCTGGAAGCAGTACATCAAGGGAATGGAGATGATCAACCAGTTCCATCCCAACAACGAAATCCTGGTGCTCGACGGCATCCCGCGCAACCTCAAACAGGCCCAGCTTCTCGACGACACGATTGATGTGGTGAAAGTGATTCATCTCGTCTGCTCCGACTTGAACAAGATGGTCGAGCGTCTCCGCCGCCGGGCCTTGCGTGAAAATCGTTTCGACGATGCCAGCGACGAGGTCATTCGCCGGCGTCTGGAAGTCTACGAGCGCGACACCCGACCGGTACTCAATTATTATCCCCCCGAGCGCGTCGTGCTGGTGGAAGCAACGATGTCGCAGATTCGCGTGCTCAGCCAACTGGTGGAATATCTCGTCCCCCTGAAGGAAGAGCACGACACCCAGCGCGACCCGCCGCCCGAACCCCCCAAGGTCCAATCCACCGCCGCCGTCAAAGCCGTCGCCGGCCGCGAAGTGCAGTAAGCATTTCCCCTCGCCCGGTAATCCGGGAGAGGGCCCGGGTGAGGGGTCTTGCTTTCCTCCGCCCGTTCCGCACATCATTAAGTCAATGTCCACCCGGCACTCCTCCATCGCTTTCATCGCCGGCGTGCTGATTTGCGCGGCGATCCTGATGCTCTGGGCGCGCAGCTATTTCTTCGCCGATTCCGTCGCCTATAACACTCTGAAATCCACCCACTCCATCGGCTTTCTTTCAACCCGCGGGTCCATCCACTTCGGCTTTTCCACCATCTCCTCCCCCAGAATCCGCGTCGTTCCCGACGGCTTTTACTGGTCCTCCTTTTACCAGCGCCGCAGTTGGAGCTATGTCACCGTTCAGTCTCTCCTCGATTTTCGATATAACGACATGGTCACACCAGTAACTTTTTTTAGCGGCCCGATCCGCAGTCGCGAGTTGATCGTGCCCCAATGGGCGATACTGCTTCTCGCCGCGCTATTCCCCGCATGGATTCTCTTCCGCCGCGATCCCCAAAAAGCTCGCTGGAAATTTCGAACCGATATCACCTGGCGCAACCCGCGGCTTCGAGCGCGCATCCTCCGCTTTGCCATCTTCTCCATCGCCGGAATCATTCTCGGCACGGTTGTCGGCTGGGCCGACATCAAAACTCAGTTCACCGAAGACCAGGCCGGTTGGTTGATGTTTCTTCTGGTCCTGCTTCCCGTCGTCAGCCTGATGGCTGTCTTCACCCGCCGCCGAATTCGCTGGAATCGCGCCATCCTCTGGATGGCCCTGGAACTCGCCGGCTGCGTCTGTTTCTTCGAATCAACCCTCGATTTTATCTGGCGTCGCAATCACATCAACCGTTTCGACGATGTGCAAATCCTCCAGATGATTCTGTACATGGGTCTCGCCTGCTTCATCTTCGGCGCGATCCTGCTCCTTTTCCTGCAGGTAAAACCCGAGCCACCCAAACCCGGCCCCTATTGCCCCGAATGCGGCTACTGCCTGATCGGCTCCCCCCGTAAAATCTGCTCCGAATGCGGCCGCCCCTTCACGCTGGAAGAATTGAAAATCACCCCGGAAGACTTGGCGCCGCTTCCGCCTTGAAAGTAGAAATTGCCCGCGAGAAGTAACGCGTTCCCGTTAAGAGAGAAATCCATCCTCAAGGTATCATCGTGGCTATGTGCAGGCTGCGCTCAACGATCCTGTTCACGCTGCCCGTATTTATTTGCATCTTAATCCTTCTGATCTGGGCCCGGAGCTACTATTCGGCGGACGGACTTTCCTACGAACAAAAACATTGCTTCAATGCTGGAATTGCCTCCGACAGTGGATCCTTTACCTTTTCTCTCGAACTACAGTCTCCGCCGATACCGGCCGTTATTCTTCCAACTCCGCAAAATAATTTTCTTCACTGGCAATCATTCCCGCCGCCGCCTTACCCACTTCCGCAAAACGGCTTTCATTTCGACTCCGAGAATCCTTCATTTCGCTGGAACGAAATGATCCTCGCATCACTTTGGAATTTTGATTTGCGCAGCCAGGCGTGGGGGGGAAGTATCATCAGCGGTCCAAGCCGGAACTGGTCCCTTACGTTCCCCGATTGGATAATCTTCATAATCGTGTTGATTGTGCCGGTGTCCGTTATCCTGCGCGCAAAAAAAATACGCTTGAGCTTTCGAAACGGAGTTACCCGGCTCAATCCCAGATTGCAAACGCGCATCATCCGCTTCGGGATATTCTCGATCGCTGGAGCCACCTTGGGGGTTCTGATCGGTGCGATTGATGTTAAGTTGGAATTCAGCCAAAGCGACAACGCCTGGGCTTTGATGCTGGTTACCTTGCTTCCCATCGCCACCTTGATTGCAGTTTCTGCCCGCCGGCGAATTCCCTGGCATCGCGCCGTCCTGTGGATGGCGCTGGAACTCGGCGGATGCGTCTGTTTTTTCGAATCAACCGTTGATTTGGTCTGGCACAGTCACGGTATCAATCGCGCATCCGATCTCGACCTTCTTCTCATGATTCTTTATACGGGAATTATCTGCTTCATCTTCGGCGCGATATTCCTGTTCTTCCTGCAGGTAAAACCCGAGCCCGTGAAACCCGGTCCCTATTGCCCCGAGTGCGGCTACTGCCTCATCGGCTCACCCCGCCCAATCTGCTCCGAATGCGGCCGGCCTTTCTCGCTGGAAGAACTCGGCATCGTTCAGGCGGATTTGGTTCCGCATCCGCAGACGCAATAGGAAATTAGCCACCGATCAAAATCAGCTAGACGCGGATATAATTCTGATAGCGAGTTAGACAACGCTATGTCCAAATCCAGATCCATCCTGCTGATTTGTTGGATTACGCTCACTATTATAGGGATTATTCATCTGGTGATGACTTTTCCCGATCCTTATCGAATCATGAGAGCCGAGGATTTTATCGGTTCGGAAATGATCGATCCGTCTCCCTGGTATTATGGCCGGGCCGTCCTACAGGTCGTCGTACCCAATATCCTCAACCTGATTTGCCTATGCATCGTTGGAACGAAATGGATTGATGCGAAACCGTCTGACAAAGAGAAAATGGTGGCACGGACGTCCCGCCCGTGATTCATTATAAAGAAAAGACACGGGCGGGACGCCAGTGCCACGAAAAAATCTTCACGCTCGGCTCTGATACTCGCCCGTTTCCGTGTTGATCCTGATCTTCTCCCCGTTCACGATAAATCCCGGCACGCGCGTCGTCAGGCCCGTTTCCAGCTTCGCTTCCTTGAGCTGATTCGTGGCCGTCGCCCCCTTGATCACCGGCGGCGTGTCCACCACCTCCAGGTCTACCGTGGCCGGCATCGTGTAGGAAACGATCTTCCCCTCATGGAAGAGGGCCGTGAGCTGCGTGTTGGGCTTGAGGTACAGGATATCATCCCCGAAAACTTCCTTGGGAATCGTGGTCTGATCGTATGTTTCCAGGTCCATCACCACGTGCCCGTCGTTGTCGCTGTACAGATATTCCACATTGCGGCTATCGAGATTGGTTGTCTCGATATCGTCCGTCGCCCCGACGCGCTTGTCCTGAATGGTCCCCTTGCCCACGTCGCGCAGCTTGAACTGCACCTTCGCCCGGAGATTGCCCGGCGTGTTGTGATCGGCATTGGTGACGACAAACAACTTCCCGTCAATAAGGACGGCCTGACCACGACGAATATCACTTGCACGCATGACACAACCTTTCCAAAGGACGAATTATAGCGTTTTTGACTGCGGGGAGGAGAAATTTAACCGCAGATATCTGATCCGTCAAACCAATGGAATTCACGCCGGGATAGTGCAATTCATCTTCGCATTTCCAGGTAGGCCGCTTCAACGCGCTGCGCAAACCGTGGCCCATCCATCAGCGGCGATTCAACCATGCGATCGCGCAACGCCGCCCGAAGGTGCGATCGCTCCACCGAATCAGTCGCAAGCCTCGCCGTGATTTCGATGAACTGATCGTCGGTTTGTGCGATCAATTCCGGCAAATCGAGGTTCGACAAAATGCTCAGCCCCGCGCGCCCCGGCGCGGTATCGCCAACCCTCGTAATCACCGGCACGCCCATCCAGAGCGCATCGCAACTGGTGGTGATGCCGTTGTAAATCAACGGATCGAGGCAAATATCGATCCGGTCGTACAGCCGCAGATATTCACCTCGCCTGACCGGCGTGACAAATTGAAGCCGCTCGGCCGCCACGCCCGCTTCGCTAAAAATCGCGGCGATCTCGCAGCGCTGTCGCTGCGAGACGCACAGCATCACCATGCGTGAATCCGCAATCGCTCCCAGCGTTTTCGCCCATAGCTTCAGCGTCGGCCGATTCAGCTTGCAAGGATTGTTCAAACAACCAAACGTGATCGGCCGGCCCGCCTCCGCCGCGGCGGGGGGAACATCCCCCAGCGGATGATAGCAGCACCACGTCTCCGTCAGACGCACGGATCGCTCGGCGTAAAACGCATCGCATGCGCCGGCAGGATCGATCCAAGGATCGGTCAATCGAAAATCCATCGCTGTGAGCCCCGTCCCGCCCGGATACGCCAGCCACGTGACCTGCACCGGCGCAGGCTTTCGCGCAAACGCTCCCAGCCGGTTGCCCGCCATGTGCATGGTGAGATCGACGAGAATATCGATTTTGTCGTGCCGGATCGTGTCAACCAGTTGCTCGTCATTCAGCTCGCGCACGTCGTGCCACACATCCGCCGCCCCGCGAATCAGATCCGTCGCCTTGTCCGGTTGTCGCACGCTGGAATAACAATGGATCTCAAACTCTTTCCGATCGTGATGTCTAAGCAGCGGAATCACAAAAAAACATTCCGCATGCCCGTAAAAGTCCGGAGAAACATATCCAATGCGCACCTTCCCGCTTCGGGAAACGGCGGCATTTCCCGCTGGTTTCCCCCCATGCCGCTCGTTCCACCGCCGATCCTCCGCAAAACATTTCGCGAGATTATATTCGGGATGAAACCGCAGTTTGTAACTCAGGCTGCTATGGATCGCCGCATTCTCCGGTTCAACCGCCATCGCCCGCCGGCACATCTCCACCGCATCCTCGGCGTGTCCGCAGTACATCAAAACATCGGCGAGATTGCCCATTGCCCCCGCTTGCCGCGCATCGGCCGAAATGATCCGCCGGTAAACATCCGCCGCTTCATCGAAGCGCGAAAGGCGCTGATGCTCCAGCGCCTCGTTCATCGCCTGCTGTATGGCGAGATCGCTCATGGCTCGGGGCGCTCGCACCATCGCTGCCACATCCAGCGATAGGCCGCTTCCATTTTCCGCGCGAACCCCGCCGCATCCATCACCGGCGATTTTTCAAACCGCTCGCGCAGTCCTGCGCGCAGCGCTGCCAGTCGCGGCGCATCGCCGGCGAGCCCGCTGGCGATCTCGATGAACTGCTCTTCCGTGTACGCGATCAATTCCGGCAACCCCGTCGTCGCCAGGATGCTGACGCCCGCCCGTCCCGCGGCCGTTTTCCCCACCAGCGTCACCACCGGAACCCCCATCCACAGCGCATCGCACGTCGTGGTGATGCCGTTGTACGGCAGCGGATCGAGGCAGATATCAATCGCATGATACAACTGCATATATTCCGAACGCAGCCGCCGGGGCACAAACTCCACGCGCGACGGTTCCACCCCCGCATTTTGGAATATCGAACGAATCTTCTGTCGATGCGACTCGCTGAACGCCTGCATGAGCAATCTCGAATCCGGCACCTTGCTCAGCAGCCGCGCCCACAAACCCAGCATCGCGTCGTTGTTCTTGCACGGATTATTGATCGACCCGAACCGGATCGGCCCCGGTTGCCGGAGCGGCGTGGGCGGCATATTGATCAGCGGATGGTAGCAGCACCAGCAATCCTCGATGCGGTACGATTCCTCCCGGTAGCATGCCAGCGATTTATCCATCGGGTCCATGTGCGGATCGGTGATGCGGTAGTCCATCGCATCCAGCCCCGTCCCGCCGGGATACGCCAGCCACGCCACCTGCACCGGCGCCGGCTTGTGCGCGAACATCACCATGTGGTTGTGCGCCATATGCATGGCAAGATCGATCGCGATATCAATTCCATCGGCTCGAATCTTCTGCGCCAAATCTCCTTCAGGCATGCCCAGCACATCGTGCCAGCGGTCCACGGATCCTTTCGTCGTCTCCGTCATCGAATCCGGCCGGATGACGCTCGCGTAGGCGTGAATTTCATACCGGTTGTGGTCGTGATGCTTCAGCAGCGGCGTCACGAAAAACGTCTCCGCCTGCTGATAAAAATAGGGCGACACATACGCGATTTTCAGCCTTCGATCCGGCGAGCGATCGTTGTCGTGCCTGCGAATGCCCGATGCCAGCGGCCTGGCATAAATCTCGTTCCACCGCCGCTGCTCGCGATACAGCGATTCATCGTCATACCCCGGATGAAATTGCAGCGTGTACACCATGTTGCTCAAAACACCGGGATTTGAAAACCCGATCCCCAGCGACCGGCCGTAACATCCCACCGCATCGGGCACGTTGCCGCTGTCTTTGTACGCGTTGCCCAGGTTGTTGATCGTGTCCCCCATGTTCGGCCGCAGCGAAAGGCACTTGAGATAAACCGCCGCCGCTTCGTCGAGCCGGCCTTCCTCCTTCAGCGCAATGCCCAGGTTGTTGTATGCCTCCGGCAGATTTGGATTGAGTCGGATCGCCTGCTGAAGAATCTTGATGGCCGCCTGCTGCTGGCCGCTCATTCGCATCACCGATCCGAGGTTTGCCATCGCCGCCGCGAAATCCGGTCGCAGCTTCAGCGCCAGCTGGTAAACCTCTGCCGCTTCTTTCAGTTTCATCCGCGTGGTCAGCACGCCGCCCAGGTTGTTGTACGCATCGGGCATGTTCGGATTGATCTCAAGCGCCCGTCGCAGGTGCTTCTCCGCATCGTCGATCGAGCCCAGTCGATGCAGCGCGCACCCCAGGTTCTGATGCGCCTCGGCGAAATTCGGATTGATCCGCAGCGCCGCCCGCAGCGCCTCGATCGCCTTGCTGACGTGCGTTGTCTGCAGCAGAATATTCGCGTAATCATAATGATGGCGCTCGTTGTTTGGATTTAGCCGAATCGCCGTCACGATCGCCGCAATCGCCTCGTCGATGCGGCCAAGTCCCTGAAGATTCTGACTCAGGGTTTCGTAAAAGTGCGGTTGTTTGGGCCGCAGCGCGATCGCCCGCGTGAGCAGATCCACCGCCTGCTGTGGGTGTCCATTGCGGCCCTCGATCGCGCCCAGGAGATACAGCACGTCCGGGTTATTGGGCTCGCGCGACAGGATCTCTTTATAAATGACTTCAGCCTCGGAAAAGCGGCCGGCGCGATGATGCGCGACCGCCGTTTCCAACTGTTGCTGCGGAGCGTTTTTTTGCATCTGTTCCGACACGCCGCTATCATAACGCACTTAACACCTTCGCCAACACACAGGAGAAACTTTCGATGCGACATCGAATCACGGGCAAACTCGCGAAATGGCTCACTGCTGCAGTGCTCGGTCTAACGCCGGCTCTTGCCTCGCGCGCCAGCGCCGATGAAATTCTCATGGACAACGGCGACCGCATCACCGGCGTGATCGATTCCGCCGACGGCGGAAAGCTGACCATTGTCACCCCGCTCGAAGGAAAGCTCACCGTCGATATGGACAATGTCAAGACATTCTCCACCGACGGCCCGATCAAGCTCGTCATGCAGGATGGATCGGTCATCAACCAGCGCATCACCGAATCCAGCGACGGTCATTTCCAGACCGGCGCCGGTGGCTTGCTCGCGGTGCAGTCATTGCCCCTGTCCGACATCGAGAAGATCAACCCTCCGCCGGTGGCTTGGGGCGGAACGATTACATTCAATTACTCGCTGAGCCAGGGCGACACCTACGCCGAGCTGCTGGGATTGAATGTCGATCTCCTCCGCCGCAGCGATGTCGATCGCATCGAAGCACAGGGTGAGTACGATTTCGGCAAACAGAAGATCAATGGCGTGGACAGCACCTCCACCGACCAGTGGGACATCGAAACTTCCTACAATTATTTCGTCAGCAAAAAGCTCTTCGTCCTCGGCGACATACGCGTCGAGAAAAACCGCATCCAGCACCTGGACATTCGCTTGACCCCCAACGCCGGTGTGGGATATCAGTTCGTCGAGCGTACCGATTTCAACGCCAACGTACAGGGCGGTATTGCGTGGGTGTATGAAGATTACACCAACATTGCCGCGCCCGATGAAAACCTCTCGCTGCGCCTCGCGTACCACATCGATAAAACGCTGTGGGATTCCCGCGTCAAGGCGTTCAGCGATTGCGCGTATTTCCCCGGCATTCAATACGCCAGCAAATACCTCGTCATCTTCGACGCGGGCCTGCATGTCGATCTCACCAAGAAAATGTTCTCCGAAGTCAAAGCCGAGGTGAATTACGATTCGCATCCCGCGCCGATGAGCAAACGCACGGATACGCTGCTGCTCGTGGGCCTCGGCTGGACCTTCTGATCAACCGGGCCCACACCTCAGATGCCGCGAATTCAAAAGATCCTGGCGGGTCTCGGCATTGCCTCGCGGCGCAATGTCGAGGCGATGATTCGCCAGGGCCGAGTCGCCGTCAACGGCAAGGTCGTCATCGACCTGCCCATCCTCATCGATCCCCGGCATGACAAAATCCAGGTCGACGGCGAGTCAGTCCATCTTTCCCCCGATCACGATGCCCCGCGGGTTTACATCCTGCTGAACAAGCCCAGGCGCGTCTACGCCACCAACGCCGCACAGGGCGAGCAGGTTCGCGCGCTCGATCTACTGCCGCGCGATCTTCGCGCTCGTGTCTATCCCGTCGGCCGGCTCGAAGCCGATGCCAAGGGCCTTCTCCTTTTCACCAACGACGGCGACCTGACCCATCGCCTCACCCATCCGCGCTTCGGCGTTCCCAAAACCTATCGCGCCGTCGTCAGCGGCTCCATCTCCCCCCAGGCGATGCACGCCCTGTCGCGAAGCGTGCGCTTCAGCGACGAGCCTGAATCCCCCACATCTTCGCGCAGCTTCGTCAAGATCATCAAGCGTTCCCGCGACATGACGATCGTGGAAATCACCCTTCGTGAAGGCCGCAGCGCCCACATCCGCCGCCTTCTCTCCAAAGTCGGCTACAAAATTCGCGAACTCACAAGAATCAAATTCGGTCCCCTCACCCTGGAAGGCCTCCCCCCCGGCAAATCCCGCCCCCTGACCGCAAAAGAAATCGCCCGCCTCCGCGCGATGGCCTCAAAGGATAATCCTTCCCCCTAACGCCCACGGCGCCGCCGTGGGATCTTTCTTCACCACTTAATCGCTTCCGGCTGAAACCGCTTATATCTGCTCTTCGAAAACTGCACACCCAGCTCCTCGATGCGCCGCCGATACGCCAGATACTCCTCACCGCTGGCGCGCGTGAATCCCTGCAACCCGATCACCTGATAAAAATCCGGCCGCCATCCCTTCACCCCGCGCTCGATCGTGCACGCAATTCCATTGGCGATCAGAAAATCCCGCGCCTCGTCCGCCGTCTTCTCCTCGAAATAACTCTGCATCAACACGTAATGCATGTTGACCACCCGCTCCCCGGGCTGCGCCAGGTTGGCCACCGCCGGCGCGGGGGCGATTTTCGCATCCGCCTGCTGAACATCCGCCTGCATCTCCGGCGAAAGCGCCGGATCGCCCGTCGCCGGCAGGGTTTCATTCGACACGCTCAGCACCGCAGGATGCGCCGGCCCATCCCGCAGCACCTGCTCGATAGGCTTGGTCTCGGGACTCGCATGATAAAAATGCCGCGCCGCCGAAAGTCCGCCGATCACTACCAGCGCTGCCACCGCGCCGCAGGCGACGCTGTTTTGCCGGAGGACCCACAGCCTGGTGTTTTCGGCAATTTTTGCCGCGCGCCCGGCGACATCCCGCGACCATGCCATCCACCGTCGCGCCTGCTCCGCGATCGATTTCCCGATTTTCGCCGTCGAAAAATTCGGTTTTGGAAATTTCCAGGTCTCCGGATCGGAATGCCGCTTCCGCCAAAGCTCCACCGCCTGCTCCGCCAATTCCGGCGAAGCGACCACCGGCTTTGAAGCCGGAATCTCCGCCGGCAAAGGCGCAATTTCCGCCTGAACCGGAGACGGTTCCGCGTTTTTCCGCTCAAATCGCTTGTCTTTATGGATTACTTCAAACAGCGCGACCGCGCGTTTTCCCTTGGCCATCCTTGACCATCCTTTCAATCCTATCTCAGACGCAGAACCTACGACCCGCCGCGCGCGAAATCAAGCCCACAAAATCAAAAAAACTCGCCTGACTTCCCATCGCATTCAAATCATCCGGGCACAAATCCCACATCCGCGACCCGATGCTTCGCCGCGCCATACACAAACACTTCGCCCATCGGCTTCTTCCCGTCCCACGGATGCCACAAAATCACGCGCTGCCGATCCGCCGTCACCGCGGCGATCGCATTCTCGCTTGCCGCCACGATCCGAAACCCGCTGTATCCGCCGGCATACTGCGTCAGCAGCTCATCATCCGCACCGACGCATACGATCGGCCCATCCTCCGTCGCCAGCAGAATCCTCGCATCCCCCATCCACGGCAACATCGCCGCTGATGCGATCCGCCCGCTGCGCCGCTGCCGGCATTCCGATCCGAAATTTTTACCCGACCACACACACACCTGCCCATCGCACAGCGCAGCGACTATCCTATTTCCCATCACCACGATCCCCGCCACATCCGCCGGTGCCCGCCCGCCCAGCGTGGAAATCTCTCCCTCCGCCGAAGCGATGGCCAGTTGCCCGCCGCTACTGAAAATCAATCGCCGATCATCCAGCCGCATCAGGTTCCGCGGCGAAAATCCCGTCATCTTCGACGTCCCCGGCCGATGTGCCATAACCGGCTTCTCGCCCTGGTCGACATCCCAGCACACGAGTCCCGCCTGCCCATGTGTCGCCCAGATTCGCCCGCCCATCCGCACCGCCGCGTTGAAGCCCTGCGCACTGCCCGCCTCCGGGTCGCGATATTCCATCGCCGATGCCGGCGCGCTCGCATCAAATCGAATCACGCCGCTCTGGCACCCCAGCAGCTGCGCCCCGGCGCCGTCGCCGCGCACGCTGCGCATCGGCCCCAGATTTTCCGGCACGGAAAATACCTCCATCCGCCCCGAATCCGAGCATTCAATCCGCACCAGCGCATTGCCCGCCACCGCCCAAAGGCGCGATCGTTCCCCATCTTTCGCCGAGGCCACCAGCGCCGCCCGCAGAACATCCGCCTGGTCGCTGGTACCGATTCGGCTCAGCACTTGACCCGGCGACAGTTCCGGCGCTGAGGTTCGAATCGCCTGGAATTGCCCGAACAATTCCGCCGAGCGGCGCAGTTGCTCCATTTGCTCCGCCGTCCGCCGCTGCGCCGCCTGCCGATCCATCTCCTCCATCCGCTGCCGCAGCAGTGTCGGGCAATCCAGCTCGACATCCGCCGGCTGCAGAATTTCAATTCCACAGGCAAACGCCACCGCATTGGCTGCCTGCATCAGCGCCGCAGCCAGCGATTGTTTCCCATTATCCGAGAGCAGCGATTGCGCCTCCGCACCGCCGGCAAATTTCCGCGCCGCTCCCGAAATCGCGCCCGCAAAATACGCGGCCACATCCGCAATCGTCGCCACCGCTCGCGAGCACAGGATCGCCTCATCCAGCATCTTCAGTTCCGTCGGTTCTCCCAGCGCGCGGACGCTCGCCGAAAAGTTCCCGCGCGCCAGATGCCCATCGCTCGTCGCCATTTCCCCCAGCTCCCAACGCATCCGCACCGCCGCCGGGCGAATTTCAATTCCCGTCTCGGTTCGTCGTGCAAATTCGTGTTCGCGGAGCATAGTTAAATTTTAGGAGGTCCTTTGGAAAGTTGCGAGTTGCGCGTGAATGCAGATGTTTCACTCCCAACGTGCAACGACCCGTCCCCTTGACTCCACCTCTCCCGCGCATTCAGATCAACTCCCAATGGTTCAATCCACATCGACGGCAAACCGCCTCTCCTGGCGGATCGCGCCGCTGATTCTGGCAATCCTCTGCGGCCTGGCGGCCTACAGCGACAGCTTTCGCGGGCCATTCATTTTCGATGACATCGAATCCATTGTGAAGAATCCGCATGTCAATCGATCCGCAGGTCATGCTGACGCGAGCGCCCCCACAACCCTTTCCGGCCGGCCGATTCTGCGGGCCACTTTCGTTCTCGATTACGCGATCGTCGGGATGCACGTTGAAATCTATCATGTCACCAATCTGCTGATTCATCTCACCGCGGGTGCCGTCCTGTTCGGCATCGTCCGCCGCAATCTCGCTAATACGCGCTTTTGGGGAAATCGCTTCGTTCACGCCGCGCCATGGCTTGCCGGCGCGGTGTCGGCCGTGTGGCTCGTGCATCCGCTCAATACCGAAGCGGTGACGTACATCGTCCAGCGAGCCGAATCTCTCGCGGGACTTTTTTATCTGCTGGTGATCTATTTCCTGATCCGCAACTGGAAATTCGCCGCCGTCGCTGTATGCGCGCTGGGTCTTGGCACAAAGGAAATCGTCGCCACCGCGCCGCTGCTGGCGCTGCTTTATGACCGCACATTCATCGCCGGCTCTTTTACCACCGCGCTTAAATCGCGCGCGTGGCTTTATCTCGGCCTCGCCGCCACGTCGATCATCCCCGCCTTTGGCATCTTCACCGGATCGCGCAGCCGCTCAATCGGAAATCTATCACCGCTTGCTTATGCCCAAACACAGCTCGGCGTGATCGCCCACTACATTGCGTTGATTTTCTGGCCACAAAATCTCGTGCTCGATTATTACGACTGGCCGATCACCCATTCGCTCAATCTTCCCGCGATATTCGTCGCCATCCTGATCTTGCTGACGCTCCTCATCCTGTGGCTTCGCCCCCGCCTGGGATTTCTCGGAACATGGTTCTTCCTCATCCTGGCCCCATCATCCAGCTTCCTGCCGATTTTCACCGAAATCGCCGCAGAGCATCGCATGTATCTCCCGCTGATCGCGCCGGTGGTTCTGCTGGTGGTCGGCGGATGGGTGATCCTTTCGCGCACGCTTGCCGGTGCGTGGGCCGCCGCTTTCCTGCTGACGATCATTCTGGCCGCCCTCGCCGCGCGAACGTTTCTTCGCAATGCCGAATATCAGGACCCGCAAACGATCTGGGCCGACAACGTGCAGCAGCGCCCGAATAATCCGCGCGCTCATTTCAATCTTGGCTACACCCTGATGCGGTCTGGCGCCGCCGCCGATGCCGCTCCCCAGTTCCGCCAGGCATTGGACCTCGCGCCGGATTATTACGCCGCCGCCGCTGCCCTCGGCCGCGCGCTGATCGAATCCGGCCATCCCGCCGATGCCGAAACATTTTACACCGATGAAATCTCCGCCTTCCCCGGCTTCGCTCCCGAAGCGCACCTGCAGCGCGGCCGCCTCCGCTTCGCCCGCGGCGACGCCTCCGGGGCCGAGGAAGATTTCCAGGCCGTTCGCCATTCCGCGGGAAACAATCCATGACCGCAATTCGCCGGTCCAATTCGCGCAGCCGCTGGCTGGCGCCCCTGCTCGTACTCTTCGCCGGAGTCATCGCCTATTCCAACAGCCTGCACGGGCCTTTCATCTTCGATGACAATCTCGCCATCGTCGATAACCCGCAGATCCGCAGTCTGATTCCAAATAGATTCTCCCCACCTGGCCCAACCACATTGTCCGGCCGGCCAGTCCTGGTCTTTTCAGTAGCGACTGATTACGCACTGGCGGGACTGAACGTGGAGATTTACCACTTAACAAATCTGGTGATTCATATTTCCTCTGCCCTTTTGTTATACGTCACTATCCGCCGATCGCTGCTTAGTCCGATCTGGCAAGATCGTTTCATCCGCTCGGCCCCATGGTTGGCGGCGGCAGCCGCTGCTCTGTGGGCGGTTCATCCGCTGGGCACCCAGGCGGTGACCTACGTTGTTCAGCGCGCCGAATCTCTGGCATCATTGTTCTTCCTGGTTTCCCTTTACTGCCTCATCCGCTCCGCCGGCTCCAGCCCGCGCTGGTGGCCCGCCGGCGCGGTGCTCGCCTGCGGCCTGGGGATGGCCACCAAAGAGACCGTCGCCGCCGCGCCGATCATCGCGCTTCTCTACGACCGGACTTTTCTCGCCGGATCATTCAAGCAAGCCCTCAAACTGCGATGGAAAATCTATGTTGCGATGGCCATCACATGGACATTCATCCTCCGCGCGTTTCTGATCGACCGCCGCGAAGGCACCGCCGGATTTCAAGCCTGGGCTTCCCCAGTCCAATACGCCGCAACGCAGCTCAACGTCATCGCCCACTATTTGCATCTGGCTCTGTGGCCCACGAATCTATCACTCGATTACTACGATTGGCCCATCGTGCGGAAGCCCGCGGAAATTACCTGGCAGGGGTGGGTCGTCGCCGCCACGATTATCGCCACAATTCTCGCCCTCAAATGGAAGCCTCAACTGGGATTCCTCGGCGCCTGGTTCTTCCTGATTCTCGCGCCGACTTCCAGCTTGATTCCTATTAACCACGAGGCGGCAGCCGAGCAACGCATGTATCTCCCCCTCGCTGCGGTGATCTGCCTCGCAGTGGTCGGCGGATGGATGCCGATCGAGCGTCACCGCATCGTCCGTTGGTTGGGCATAATCGCCGCCTGCTGCGCTGCGGTGGGGTTAACCGATCTGACCCTCGCCCGCAACCAGCAGTATTCCAGTCCCGTCAGCATCTGGACCGATACCGTCGCCAAACGTCCAAACGATTCCCGGGCACGCTACGGCCTGGGCCTGGAGTGGATGAAAATAAGCTTGCGCTATCCCTTCGGATCTCAACAGGCGCAATCTGCCGCTCTCCAGGCGAAGGATCAGTTCCAAATCATTGCCGCCCATGATCCGGAATTTCCGCAAAATCTCATCTCCGTTGGCCAGTCCATTGATCGCTCAGGGGATTCGGCCGCCGCCGAGGACTTCTATTCGGCGCAATTACCGAACCATGCGTCGATCGCCGCCGAGCTCCTGATCGAGCGGGGAATTCTCCGCGCCCGCCGGCAGGATTGGACTGATGCCAAAGCCGATTATCTCGCCGCCGTCAACGCAAACCCCAATATCGCCGATCCCCATTATTTCCTTGGTGTACTGTATCAGCAGCTCAATGATTTCAACGCCGCTGAGCATGAGTTTGCCCACACCCTGGCAATTGACCCGAATTACAAAGATGCCGCCGCGAGACTCCAAACCGTCACGCGCATGGCCAAGGGATATTGAAATGTCGCCCACCCCATGAACGTCAACCGCTCCCATCATCCGCGCGGTCTTCGGCTCGCGCCCCTGCTGGTCCTGTTCATCGGAGCTATCGCCTATTCCAACAGTCTACATGGCCCCTTCATCTTCGATGACAATCTCGCCATCGTCGATAACCCGCAGGTCCGCAGTCTCAATCCATTCAAATTTCCGCCCAAAATTGCGACGACAATCTCCGGTCGGCCGATGCTGATCTTCAGCTTTGCCGTGGATTACGCCATTGCCGGACTGCATCGCGAAATTTACCACATCACCAATCTGCTGATTCACCTCGTCTCGGCGCTGTTTTTATACGGAATCGTTCGCCGAACGCTCCGCTCACCCAAAATCGCCGGCGGGCGATTCGTTTCCGCCGCGCCAATTCTGGCGGCGATCATCGCATCGCTCTGGGTCGTTCATCCGCTGACCACCCAATCCGTGACTTTCATCGTCCAGCGCGCCGAATCCCTCGCCGGCCTGTTCCTGCTGGCAACGCTTTACTTCACGATCCGTCTCACCGGCGGCAGCCGATGGTGGGGTCCCCTTGCTGTAATCGCCTGCGCGTGTGGGATGGCCACCAAGGAAATCGTCGCCGCCGCGCCGATTCTTGCCCTGCTCTACGATCGCACGTTCGTCGCCGGATCATTCAAGGATGCGCTTGCCCGCCGTTGGAAATTCTATCTTGCGCTGGCCGCCACCTGGCTTTTAATTCTCTATTCTCTTCACACCGGCCTGCGCGGCACGATGGTTGGATTCAATCTCGGAATCTCACCGCCCGATTACGCCCGCACCGAATTGAACGTCATTGCCCGATACCTTCGACTTGCGTTCTGGCCCACCGATCTAACCCTCGACTACGGCGACTGGCCAGTGGCGGTGCACTGGTCGGATGTCTCCTGGCAAGGGTGGCTCGTGCTGGCAAGCGCCATTTTCTTCGCGATCTGCCTGCGGTGGCGGCCATGGCTCGGATTTCTCGGCGCCTGGTTCTTCCTGATCCTCGCGCCCACCTCCAGCGTTCTTCCCATCAAGCAGGAAGCGGCCGCCGAGCAGCGCATGTATCTCCCCCTGGTCGCGGTCATCTGCCTGGTGGTCATCTCGATATCAATACTCATCGAGCGTCGCCGTGCCCTTCGTCGGTTCTCCATTGTCGCCGCCTGCGCAATTGTCGTCACTTTCACATCCCTGACGATCGCCCGCAACCAGCAGTATACCGATGCCGTCACAATCTGGACCGACACCGTCACCAAACGCCCCGCCAACGCCCGGGCGCGATACAACCTCGGGCAGGTCTGGGCGAAGATCAGCTTCGGTTACCCCCCCAATTCTCCCGAAGCCCAGGCGGCCGAGCGTAACGCCCAGCAGCAGTTCCAGATCGTCCACGAACTGGATGCCTCGGTCACCGGTGTGGTCTTTGCTCTTGGAGAATCCTACGAACGCGCCGGCGACTCCGCCGCCGCCGAGGATCTCTACACCAAGGCCCTGGCCCAATATCCAGGTTTGGCCAGCGATCTCCTCGTCCAGCGCGGCAACCTCCGCGCCCGCCGCCAGGATTGGAGCGACGCCAAAGCCGATTACCTCGCCGCCATCGAATCCACCCCCACCGACATCGAGCCACACTATTTCCTGGGAGTCCTCTACCAACAGCTCGGCGACTGGAAAAACGCCGAGGACCAATTCTCCCAAACTCTTGCGATCAATCCTACCTACAAAGACGCCGCCGCCCGCCTGCAGGCGCTCAGAGAAACCACCACCAAAAAGTAGCATGGGCATCCTGCCCATGTTTCCCCAAAACAAGATATCCCTCGATCATCGGTGTAAAATGCAATGACATCGCCATGACCGATTCCGCCACATTATTCGGCCATCTATCCCCGCCCAGAGACCAGGAGAAGAAACTGGCCGGTCCCATCGCGCAAGTCGCGCTCGAGCAGGGCATCGACCGCCCGCTCGATTACCTCATCCCGCCGCGTCTCGTCGGCGACGTGCGCATCGGCATGCGTGTGCGCGTCCCGCTGGGCCGCGGCAACCGCACCGTTCGCGCGTGGGTCGTCGCTCTCAAATCGTTCAGCGATGTCCCGAATCTGAAGAACCTGCTCGCCGTCGATGATCAGCGCGTCCTGATCTCCCCGCCGGTCATGGAACTCGCCCGCTGGATCGGCCGCTATTACGCCGCTCCCCTCGGCGTCGTGCTGGAAAGCGTCATCCCCGCCGCCGTGAAAAAGAAGATCGGCATCGGTTACAGCAACATCGTTCGTCTCGCCCAGCAGCCCGCAAAAATCCAGGAATTCCTCGAGAAAACCAAGGCCCGCAAGCGCCGCGCGGTCCTCGCCCGGCTCCTCCAGGTCGAATCGGAAAAAGGCATCGAGCTGAACCGTCTCGCCGGCGAGTCCGGCGTCAAGCCGCCGACCGTCCGCAAGCTCGCCGCTCTCGGCCTCATCACCATCCGATCCGAAATCGATCTCCCGAAGATGACCGCGAATCTCGATCTCGGCTCCGCCGCCGAGCCGATGATGCAGCTCAACGATGATCAGCAAAAAGCGTTCGACGAACTCAAGACCCGCATCGGCGCCGGCTTCGGCGTCAGCCTGCTCCACGGCGTCACCGGCAGCGGAAAAACCGAAGTCTATCTCCAGGTGATCGCCGAGGCCCTCGCCCAAGGCAAACGCGCGCTGGTTCTCGTCCCGGAAATCGCCCTCACCCCGCAAACCGTCCTGCGATTCAAGGCGAGATTCAAACGCGTCGCCGTCCTGCACAGCGGGCTCACCGCCACCGAGCGGCACCGGTTCTGGCAGCAGATCAGCGACGGCGACGCCGATGTCGCCGTCGGCGCACGCTCCGCCATCTTCGCCCCCATGCCCGACCTCGGCGTCATCGTTGTCGATGAAGAGCACGATTCCAGCTACAAGCAGGACCAGGCCCCGCGATATCACGCCCGCGATGTCGCCATCAAGCGCGCCCAGATCGAAAACGTCCCGATTATCCTCGGCAGCGCCACGCCATCGCTGGAGATGTACCGCCTCTGCCGCGAACTGGCCCCGCCGGGATATCGCTACCTCACTCTCCCCAGCCGAGTGCGCGGATTATCCCTCGCCGCCACCGAACTGGTCGATATGCGACAGGAGCGCCGCCTCCGCCGCGGCGTGCACCTGATCTCGCAGCGCCTCGAACATCTCCTCCGCACGACGGTCCAATCCGGTCGGCAGGCCATTCTGCTGCTCAATCGCCGCGGATATTCCAATTTCGTTTTCTGCCCTTCGTGCAGTGAGCCGATCAAGTGCAAATTCTGCGACAAGACCATGACCTATCACCGCTCCATCGAAAGCCCCGCGGTGGGGGCCTCCAACGCGGCTTCCGTCCACACCGGGCAGATGCTATGCCATTACTGCCTCGCCACCCAGGTCCTTCCCGATAAATGCCCCATCTGCGGCAAAAAGCTAAGCCTCTTCGGCCTCGGCACCCAGCGCGTCGAGGAAGAATTGAAGCGCAAGATGCCCGACCTGAAATTCGCCCGCGTCGACAGCGATTCGATGCGCACCTTCAAGGATTACCAGTCCACCCTCACCCGCTTCGCCCGCGGGGAATTGAACGTGATCCTCGGCACGCAGATGATCGCCAAAGGCCTGGATTTTCCCAACGTGACGCTGGTTGGCGTCATTAGCGGCGACACCGCGCTGGCGCTGCCCGATTTCCGCGCCGCCGAGCGGACGTTTCAGCTCATCACGCAGGTCGCCGGTCGCGCCGGCCGCGGCGACGCGGCGGGGCGGGTGACCGTTCAGACGTTCCTTCCCGAAGACCCCACCATCCGCACCGCGCTCAAGCAGGATTACACCGGCTTCGCCGCCGGTGAACTCGCCTCGCGGCGCGAAATCAACCTCCCGCCCTATTCCCGCATGGCCCGCTTTATCCTTCGCGATCAGGACCAGGAGCAATTGCACAAGCTCGCCCAGGAACTCGCCGAAAAAACCGCCGCCGCCATCGCCGAAACAAAATTACCCGTGACGATGCGCGGCCCCATGCCCTGCGCCATCGGCCGCATCGCCGGCTTCCACCGCAACCAGATCGTCCTCCAAAGCGACCGCGCCGACGCCTTGCAAACCGTCCTCCACGCCATCCGCGCCGCCGGCGGTTTCGCCAAAGCCGAATCCGTCGCCGTGGACGTCGATCCCGTCGCGATGCTTTGAATAAATTTTTTGCCACAGATAAAAATCAGATGCACGCAGATAAACGCGCGTCGCTTTCCCCTCCGCGCTCCGCGGTGAGTCTAATTTGCTTGTTGCCAGCATACCGATATCGCCAAGCCAACTTTGTACGCAACTTCAACTCGCCGTGACGAACTCAATCTGTCCGATCGCCGGCACCAATCCGGCATCGGCGCCGCGCTTCAGTAGAGTGGTGATCGCTTCGCGCCCGCGGGGGCCGTAGTCGAGGGTCCAGTCGTTGACGTACATGCCGACGAATTGGTCGGCCAGCTCGCGGTTCAGGTCGCGGCCGAATTGGAGGGAATAATCGACGGCTTCCCTGCGGTGGTCGAGGCTGAACTGGATTGACTTGCGGATGATGTTGGTCACTTCTTGGCAGACGGTTTTTCCCAAATCCTTTCGGATGCAGTTGCCGCCCAGCGGCAGGGGTAGGCCGGTTTGCTGGTGCCACCAGGCGCCGAGATCGACGACGAGATGCAGGCCGAGGTTTTGGTAAGTGAGTTGACCCTCGTGAATGATGAGCCCGGCATCGGCTTTGCCGTCTTTGACGAATTGGGGAATCTGGTCGAAATGGACGGGGATGGCTTTGAACGCTTCGCCCGCTTTGCCGAGACAAAGTTGCAGGGCGAGGAAGGCCGTGGTGAGTTCGCCGGGGATGGCGATGGTTTTCCCTTTGAGGTCAGATATCTTGGCGGGTTTCGGGGTGATGACCATCGGTCCGTATTTGTCCCCCATGCTGCTGCCGCAACTGGTCAGGGCGTATCGGTCTGCGACATAAGGATAGGCGTGGATTGAGATTGCGGTGATTTCCAGCTCGGCGCGGCGGGCGCGCTGGTTGAGGGTTTGGATGTCTTGGAGTACGTGTTCGAAGGTGTAGGGGCCGGTGTCGAGGAGGTTCTTGGCCAAGCCGTAGAACATGAAGGCGTCGTCGGGGTCGGGGGAATGGCCGAGGCGGAGGAGCTTTTTTTCCATGGAGTTTGGCCCGATAATCGAGCTTGGGCGGAGTATAACATCTGGTGGGGAAAACCCCCACGGCAGCGCCGTGGCGGTTAGTGCCGATGTAACTTTGGAGCGCGAGGCGGGACAATAAGTATGCAGTGGCATCGTTCTATGATTGTCTGGCGTTGAATAAGGAGCCCGGATGGCGGTCTTTCACCCCCTTTTAGCACAGTATGTACCGACGGAATCGGATCCGTTTGATGATGTGAAGGCGGCCCACCTGCTCAATCGAGCGGGGTTTGGGGGCACGCCGGATGAAGTCGCGCGCGTGCAGAAGCTGGGACCCAAACAGGCGGTGGAGTGGCTGCTGGATTTTCCCGATGCCCCGGCTGAAGAGGAATTGGGGAATAATGTTTCGCCGGATTTGAGTTCCATCGCCGGCTCGCCTTCGGATTTCAGGCAGTATTACCGCCAGCTTCGCGACAAAACTCCCCAGGAAAAAAAGCAGTTGCAGCAGCAGTTCCAGCAGGCCAATCGCCAGGCGCTTGAAGCGACCACGGCGTGGTGGCTCAACCGCATGGCGTTCGGGCAATATCCCCTCCAGGAAAAGCTGACATTTTTCTGGCACGGACATTTCACCACCAGCGCCAAGGACGAGCGGGCGGCCCTGCTGATGTGGAAGCAGAACGAGCTTCTGCGTGAAAACTCCGCGGGAAATTTCGAAACCTTCGTGCGGGCGATTTCACGCGATCCGGCGATGCTGGATTACCTCAACAACAACGAAAACCGCAAGGCGCACCCAAACGAAAATTACGCGCGCGAGCTGATGGAATTGTTCACGCTGGGGATCGGCAACTACACGGAAGATGACATCAAGCAGGCTGCCCGCGCGTTCACCGGCTGGGGGCATGATGGGACGGATTTCGTCTACCGCGTCAACCAGCACGATGACGGGATCAAGACTTTTTTCAACCGCAGCGGAAATTTCGACGGCGATGACATCATCACGCTGATCCTGCAGAATCCGGCGTGTCCGAAATTTATCTCGGGAGAGCTGTTCAAATACCTGGCATATGACGACATCGACCCGAGTTTGTCCGAAGCGCTGGGGCAGTTGCTGTACACGAATCGATACGAGCTTCGCCCGCTGCTGCGGACAGTGCTGACGAGCCGGGCGTTTTACAGCCCGCAGGCGCTGGGAGTTCAGATCAAGAGCCCCGTGCAGCTTGTGGTTGGGACGATCCGCATGCTGGGATTGCAGATGCCGCCGGCGCAGGCGCTGGCATCGGCGCTGAATCAGATGGGTCAGCTCCCGCTGATGCCGCCGAATGTTCGCGGCTGGCCGGGGGGTCGGATGTGGATCAACACCAGCACCTTGTTCATCCGTTACAACACGGGAGTTTGGCTGGCGGGCGGAGAGGTTCCGGCGCTGACGCGGCTGAATCGCAAGGGAGACGCGGCTGGCGCACTCCCGGATTCGCTGGCGCGGCCGAGCGGTTTCGATCCGAATACGGATGGCGATGCCGAGGCCGTGGTGGACGGGTGGCTCAATCGGTTGATTCAGCGCCCGGTGGGGAGTGACAAGAAGGATGTGCTGGTGAATGTGCTGGCCGATGGGGTGAATACCGATTCGGTGCGGAAGGTCGTGCAGTTGATCGTTTCGATGCCGGAGTATCAGTTGTGCTGAATCAACCGCCGCGCAAGCGCGGCCGCTAAACTTACGGAGTGGTTATGGAAAAAGTTGTATCAACTCGCCGCGTGTTTTTGCAGAAGGGTCTGACGCTTCTGGCGGTGGCGCCGACGATCCCGACGTTTCTGGATCAGACGGTCATGGCGCTGAACAACCCGCTGGACAGCAAGCTGACCCAGCAGACATCCGGCAAGGACGGAAAAATTCTCGTCGTGGTGCAGCTTTCCGGCGGAAACGACGGGCTCTCCACGGTGATCCCGTACGGGGATGACGTTTACTACCAGCAGCGCAACGCGATCTCGCATCCGGCGGACAAGGTGCTGAAGATTGACGGTTACCTGGGACTGCATCCGAACCTGACGTCGCTGAAGTCGATGTACGACAGCGGCGACCTGGCGATCGTGCAGGGCGTGGGGTATCCCAATCCCAACCGCTCGCACTTCCGCTCGATGGACATTTGGCAGAGCGCCCAGCCGGAAATTCAGCAGCCCAGCACCGGATGGATCGGGAGATATTTCGACAACACCTGCCCGGGATGCGATCCGCACGTGGGCGTGGCGATCGGCGAGACGCTTCCGCTGGCGATGCAAGGGGAGAAAGTTTTGCCGCTGAGTTTTGAGCGGCCGGACAGTTATCGATACACGGGGCGGGACAAGACGGATTACGTGAAGCTGAATCAGGCGCAGCTCCCGCCGACGATCACCACGCCCAGGGAGATCACCGCGGGCGATCAGCTTGATTTCCTGCACCGCACGGCGATGGATGCGCAACTGAGCAGCGAAGAGATTCTGCGGCTTACGCGGAGCCATTCTTCGCCGCAGCCGTATCCGGCCAACGAGTTTGGCAATGGATTGAAGACGATCGCGGCGATGATCGCCGGCGGCCTGCCGACGCGGGTTTACTACGTCGCCCTTTCCGGATTCGACACGCACGCGCAGCAGCTGAACCGGCACGATGCGCTGATGAAGCAATTGTCGGACGGCCTGGGCGCGTTCTGGTCGGACTTGAAGCAGCAGAAGAACAACGACCGCGTGATGCTGATGACCTTCAGCGAGTTCGGGCGGCGCGTTCAGTCCAACGCCAGCGGCGGGACGGATCATGGCGCTGCGGCTCCCATGTTTGTCATGGGGTCAGGGATTCAGCAGGGGATCGTGAGCCGGCATCCATCGCTCAACGATCTGGACCAGGGCGATTTGAAATACGTCGTGGATTTCCGGTCGGTGTATGCGAGCATTTTGCAGAACTGGCTGAACACTCCGAGCAAGCCGATTCTTGGCGATCAGTATCCGGTTCTGCCGCTCGTGAAGAGCGCATGAATTAATAAAAATTTTGTTTGCCGATGTTCTGGCAAATGGGGACGGTTGAGTCCTGCGGGACTGCCCTGGAGCGCGAGCGCCCCAGGGCTTTTTTTTTGGAAATTGGTTTATGGCGGGGTGGGGGTTTGGGGGAGAAAACGCCGCGTAAACAAGGCCGCCAAACGTGGATTGAAAACCGGATAGGGCAATTCGTCGTAGACACTTATGGGAGTGAAGGGTAAAGTATTTATTCGGGTCTACTATTGATCCACGGGCAACCAACCGATGCCGGGAATTCGCGCCTGGGTCCGGCTCTTTTGCAATGAATCTGGCTCGATGTTCGCGGGGGGCATGAATTGAAACTCCATTCCTGGAGAGGAATGGTACATTGAAGCGCCAGCGCAATGTGGTCCACATAATGTGGTACGCACCGGGACGGCTGGCTTTTATGGAGAAAGCTGACCATGCCATCTAAAACTTCTAATCTGGTATCGTTGATCGACAAAAAGTTGGATGTCACTAATTTCCGGGAGCAGCACTGGGAAGGATCGTTCTGGGATTACCTGGATATTGCCCTGGAGCATCCGACCGTCGCCCGCAACGCGTTTCAGCGGGTATACGACATGATTCTCACGTACGGGAATGAGTCGTACACGCAGTTCAAGCAGGAATATAACCGCTACAAATTCTTTTCCGATCCGATCGATCACGGCGCGGATGCGATTTACGGTCTGGAAAGGCCGTTGATGCAGCTCGTGGATTTCTTCAAATCCGCGGCGCAGGGATACGGAACGGAAAAACGCATTTTGCTGCTGCACGGGCCGGTGGGTTCGAGCAAATCGACGATCGCGCGGCTGCTGAAAAAAGGGCTGGAACATTACAGCCGGACCGAGGCGGGGCGGTCGTATACGTACATGTGGCGGGTGCATCATCGCGGGCCGGCGGGTGACGAGGGAGAGCAATTCCTCGAATGCCCGATGCACGAGGAACCGCTGCTGCTGATTCCGCGCGAAGCCCGGCACGACGTGCTGGAGGCGATCAACGAAAAACTGCCCGATGGGAGAAAGATTCGCCTGTTCGGCGATGTGTGCCCCTTCTGCCGGAAGATTTACGGCGATCTGCTGGAGGACTACGGCGGCGACTGGAAGAAGGTGATGGAGCACGTGAAGGTGAAGCGGCTGATCTTGTCGGAGAAGGATCGCCGCGGCGTGGGGACGTTCCAGCCGAAGGATGAGAAAAACCAGGACAGCACGGAACTGACGGGCGACATCAACTACCGCAAGATCGCCGAGTTTGGCTCGGATTCCGATCCGCGCGCGTTCAATTTCGACGGCGAATTGAATATCGCCAACCGGGGCATTGTCGAGTTTATCGAGGTGCTGAAGCTGGACGTGGCATTTTTGTATGACCTGCTGGGCGCGAGCCAGGAGCATCTCATCAAGCCGAAGAAATTCGCGCAGACATATATCGACGAGGTGATTCTCGGCCACACCAACGAGCCGGAATACAAGCGGCTGCAGGGCAACGAAATGATGGAGGCGTTCCGGGACCGGACGATCAAGATCGACGTTCCGTACAACATCCGGCTGGATGACGAGGTCAAAATTTATCTCAAGGACTTCGGGCCGGAGAAGATCAAGGGAATTCACATCGCGCCGCACACGATTGAAGTAGCGGCGATGTGGGCGGTGCTGACGCGGCTGGCGGAGCCGAAAAAGGCCGGCATCACCAAGATGCAAAAAATGAAGCTGTACAACGGCAAAAGCATTCCCGGATTTACCGAGGACAGCATCAAGGAATTGCGGGAAGAGGCCCCGCGCGAGGGAATGCAGGGGATCAGCCCCAGGTATATTCAGGATAAGATCAGCAATGCGCTGGTGAGCCATCAGTCGCAGTTGGATAAGGCGATCAATCCGTTCATGGTGATGAACGAGCTGGAAGGCGGGCTTAGCCATCATTCGCTGATCACGGACGAGGAGTTGAAGAAGGAGTACAAGGAACTGCTCGCCGTGGTGCGCGAGGAATATGAGGATATTTTGAAAGGCGAGGTGCAGCGCGCGATCAGTGCCGATGAGGATGCGATCAAACGGCTGGCGGCGAATTACATCGAGAACGTTCGCGCGTACACGCAGCACGAGCGCGTGCGAAACCGGTACACCGGGCGGGATGAGGATCCGGACGAACGATTGATGCGGTCGATCGAGGACAAGATCGACATCCCCGAAAGCCGCAAGGATGATTTTCGTCAGGAGATCATGAATTACATCGGCGCCCTGGCGCTGGATGGAAAGAAGTTTGAGTACAACACCAACGCGCGATTGCTCAAAGCGCTGGAATTGAAACTGTTCGAAGACCAGCGCGATACAATCAAGCTGAAAAACCTGGTCAGCAGCGTCGTGGACGATGAGACGCAGCAGAAGATCGACGTCGTAAAGCAGCGGCTGATCAAGTATTTCGGCTATAACGAAACCAGCGCGACGGACGTGCTGAATTACGTGGCCAGCATCTTCGCGCGCGGCGATACGAAGCAGGATGAGTAGCCGAGTTTAGCAACGGATATGCGAAGATTCAGCCATCGTTCGGGGTTGTCGCTGGTGCTCGTGGGAGTGCTGGGGATCGCGTTTTTCTGGGTAACCGATCCGCGCTACGGGCTTGCGCTGCGGTGGAGCCATGAGAACCCGATTGATCTGGCGAACTGGCATTTTCCGGGAACAATACTCGGCGTCGCGGGGTCGGTGCTGGTGCTGATGATTGGGCTGTATCTGCTGTCGCGAAAGGTAACCTGAATGCTGAACGACCTAAAAGAGTTTTTAGATCGAGAGCCGTTCATGGCGTTTCGCATTATTCTGACAAGCGGCAACAGCTACGAAGTAACGAGTCCCTATCAGATTGCCATCGGGCAAACACAATTGGATTGCTATTTTCCCCGGTCCGACCGCAAAGCGGTGCTTCGCTTCAATCAAATCGCCGCGTTTGAAGATTCGGAGCCGGCCAAGTCATGATTTTGAAGATTGAAAAAGATCATCAGCGTTTTCGGCAGATCGTGAAGGGCCGGATTCGGGACGATCTGCGCAAATTTCTGACCAAGGGAGAATTGATCGGCAAAGAGGGGAAGCATCTGATCAGCATTCCGCTGCGGGGGATTGAGCTGCCGCATTTCCGGTACGGGGATAATTCAGGCGGAGTCGGCGCCGGCGAGGGGAAAGAGGGGGATGTCGTCGGGCGCGGCAAGGGGAAGGTTTCGGGCGGGACCGAAGCGGGCCAGCACATCATGGAGGTGGACCTGACGCTGGATGAGCTGGCGGAAATTCTGGCCGAGGAGCTGAAGCTTCCGCG
>Ga0302325_10000632_pt1 | contig 94910 bp, 78 predicted proteins | sample Palsa_T0_2_FD_201948 | JGI IMG/M metagenome (GOLD analysis project Ga0302325, IMG submission 201948) | Peat permafrost microbial communities from Stordalen Mire near Abisko, Sweden - Palsa_T0_2 | ecosystem: Environmental > Terrestrial > Soil > Palsa > Peat permafrost | place: Sweden: Abisko...
TGGGGCATTATTCCGTGCCTGCTGGCCATTTTTTTCTTGTGGTTCTTTCGCGATCCGGAACGCACGATTCCGCGGGATGCGGGTGCGGTGGTTTCTCCCGGAGATGGGAAGGTGACGGATGTGAGCCCGGTCAGCGAAGGCGGCGGGAAGCGGCTGCGCATCAGTATTTTTCTTAGTGTGTTCGACGTGCACGTGAATCGGGCTCCGATTGCGGGAGTGATTGGCGAAATTCGATATCAGCGTGGGCAATTCATCAACGCCATGAGTGCGGCTTCGGCCGAACAGAATGAGCAGAATATTGTCGCGATGGAAGGCGACGGGCAGAAAGTTGTGTTCAAACAGATCGCCGGTTTGCTGGCGCGCCGCATCGTGTTTCATCCCAAGATTGGCGACCGTCTGGAGCGCGGCCAGCGCGTGGGCCTGATCAAGTTTGGATCGCGCGTTGACGTGGTGCTGGACGCTTCCGCACGGGTGAATGTGAAAGTGGGCGATCGCGTGAGAGGCGGAGCCAGCGTGCTGGCTTATCTGGAACCGCGGGTACTGGTGGGAACGGCGAGCGCAGCCAACGGCGAGGTGGTGCGTTGATGGAGACCACTCCCACGCCGCGGCGGAAATTGAGCAAGGGGATGTACATTCTTCCCTCGCTGTTTACCACGGCGAACATGGCGCTGGGGTACTACGCGATTCTTGAGGTGATGCACGCCAACGCGATTGACTACTGGCATTTGGATAACGCGGCCAAGGCGATTGGCTACGCGGTGCTGTTCGACGGACTCGATGGGCGCATCGCGCGCATGACCGGTACCAGCAGCGATTTTGGGCGCGAACTGGATTCTCTGGCGGATGCGGTGACGTTCGGAGTTGCGCCTGCGGTTCTCGCCTGGACCTGGGGCTTTCGCTTGATGCCACAAATTCTGCTCACCGAGTGGCATATCAAGCTGACGCAGTTGGGAGCGATTGCCAGCTTTCTGTTTCTGATTGCGGGAACGAGCCGGCTGGCGCGCTTCAACATCACACCGAATCCGCAGCCCTCGAATCCCGGAAGGCCGGGAAAGAAATATTTCGTAGGCATGCCAATTCCGGCGGGAGCGGGAGTGATTGCGGCCGTCGTGTACTTCGAAGCGGGCGAACCGATTGCCTCTTCCTACACGGCTTTGGCCTGGCTGGCGATGGTCACGACCGTGGGGTATCTGATGGTGAGCACGTGGCGATTTTATAGTTTCAAGGATATTGATTTCCGCTCGCGCCATCCTTTTCGGCTGATCGTTGTTCTGGCGGCGTTGTGCGCGCTGGTGCTGTTATTTTCGCGTAAGGCGCTGTTCGCACTGGCGCTGCTCTACATGGTTTCTGGTGTTTTCTGGCGGCTGCAGTGGATATTTCGCCGGCGTCCCGGCCCGCCTCCACCGCCTTACAAGGAGGCGTCGCAAGCGTCATGAACGATCCGGGAAAACTAGTTTCTGCCGCGGTCTTGCCGCCGCGCACGAAGTTGTATCGCGCCGCAATTGTGGGCGCGGCGTCGCTCAGGGGCAAAGAAGTCGCGGAGATGCTGAACGAGCGCAACTTTCCTGCGGCCGACATTCGCCTGCTCGATGATGACGAATCTCTGGGACAACTGGAGGCGATGGGGGACGAAATCAGTTTTATCCAGCGGGTGCGCGCGGAGCAGTTCGAGCATGTGGATTTCACGTTTTTCGCTTCCGACCAGGAAGGCACGCGACGCAGTTGGAAAGACGCGCGCGATGCCGGCAGCGCGATTATCGATCTGTCGAGCGCGCTCGAAGACGAGGCAGGCGCGACAGTTCGTTCGCTGTGGGTGGAGCGCGAACGAGGAAAAGTTGCCGTCCCCGAGTTGCAGCCCGGTCCCTGCGTGACCGCGCACCCGGTGGCGGTGATGCTGGCTTTGCTGATCTTGCGTTTGAAGAAAGTGGGCGGAGTGCGCCGCGCAGCGGCCACCATTTTCGAGCCTGCCTCTGAGCACGGACAGCGCGGCATGGATGAAATGCATCAGCAGACCGTGAACCTGCTTTCGTTCCAGCCGCTGCCCAAGGAAGTGTTCGACACGCAGGTGGCTTTCAATCTGATTGAGCGCTATGGACAGAAGTCGCATCCGGCGCTGGATTCGGTGGAATCGAGGATTCTTCGTCACTACGGAAAAATCGTTGGCGACGAGGCTCCGTCTCCTTCGGTCTGCCTGTTACAAGCGCCGGTCTTTCATGCTCACGCGCTGTCTTTGTTTGTGGAGATGGATGCGCCTGTCGATCTACTGTTGCTGTCGGAAGGATTGGCGGGCGATCACGTCAACATGGCTTCTGCTGACGAGCCTCCCAGCAACGTGAGTGCAGCCGGCCAGCCGGATATTCAGCTGGCCCTGAAGGCGGATGCCGTGCGGGCAAACGGCGTGTGGCTGTGGGCAACTGGCGACAATCTCCGCATTGCGGCGCTGACCGCGGTGGAGTGCGGCGAGAGCATGATGGCAACCCGGCCTACGGGGAAGATTCAGTGAGAGTAGTCCTGAGTCCTGGGTCCCGAGTCCCGAGTAAAACCGCGGTAGTCCCTAGTCCTGAGTCGCGAGTCGCGAGCGGGTTTTTCGCGGGGCTTGGGACTCGGGGCTCGGGACTTGTTTTAGCGCTGATAGTGCTTGCTGGGTGCGGGTATCATACTGCTGGGCATGCGGGGCAGTTGCCGGAGAGCGTCAAGACCATCGCGATTCCTGCGTTCAAGAATGAGACGCTTACTTATCGACTCGACCAGATGCTGACTGCGGCGGTGGTCCGCGAATTTACTACGCGCACGCGTTATCGCATTATCAACAATGCCGGCGATGACGCCGACGCCACGCTGCAGGGAACCGTGCTCTCCAGTGTTGCCACGCCGCTTACTTACGATTCGAATACGGGCCGCACGGCCAGCGTGCTGGTGGTGGTGAGCATGAGGGTGATCCTGAGCGGGCGCGATGGCAAGGTGCTGTACCAGAATCCGCAATATGTGTTTCGCGAGCAGTATGAAGTGTCGCAGGATCTTTCCAGTTTTTTCGAGGAAGACTCGCCGGCATTCCGCCGCTTGTCGCAGGATTTCGCACGGACCCTTGTGTCCAACATTCTTGAAGGCTATTGATGATAGATTTTATGTCGTTGGTCGTTAGTCGTCGGTCGTTGGCCAGGGACGAACGACTACCCGTTAACGACTAGCGGCTAACGACGGTTCTCTCATGCGCGCCTTTGCCCAAGCCGAGCGCTTTGTCAGCGAATTGCAGTCGCGCAAGACGCGCGCGGCTTACGTGTTTGTGGGCGACGAGGCATTTTTCCGCAAGCGCTTTCGCGACGCGATTATCGAGCATCTGGTTCCCGCCGATCTGCGCGATTTCGGCATTTTCGAATTCGATCTCGCGGAAACCGAACTGGCCGAGATTCTTGACCGGGCGCGCACCCCTTCGCTGATGGCTCCGTTTCAGGTTTTCTTTGTGCGTGGGGTGAAGAATCTTTTTGGCCGCGGATCGAATGACGAAAAACTCGCCGCCATCGAGGATTACTGCAAGAATCCGAATCCCGATGCGCTGCTGGTGTTCGTTGCCGACCATATCAGCATTCCCGCCGACGTGCGCCGCATGGAGATGCAGGACAAAGAACGCTATCAGCGCATCCGCGAAACCATGGGACAGTTCTGCGGCATCGTGGAGTTGGCGCGCGTGGAAGAAGGCGATGCCGTGCGCTGGATTGGCGATTACTGCACTGGCCGCGGGTTGAAGATTGAGCCCGACGGCGCCCGCGAACTGGTCGACGCGCTGGGCGGCGACATGATGATGATCTCGAACGAATTGGAGAAGCTGATTCTCTACGTAGGGGAGAAAAAGCGCATCACGCTGGGTGATGTCGAGACCATGGTGCTGGCCGCCAAGCAGCGTTCGTTATATGAACTGACGGATGCGATCTCCGGCAAAGACCGGGTGCGCGCGCTCGAAGTGCTCGACGCGATTTTATCTTCCGGCGAAGGCGAAGAAGCGGCCATCGGCCACATCTACATGCTGGCGAAAACCTTTCGCCAGATGCTGGTGATTCTGGAGCGCAAGGTGCGCGATCAGCGCATGCTGTGGGCCGCGCTGTGGCAGGGATTCCGCGTGCCTCCGTTTGCCGCCGATGACATTATCAAGCAGGCGCGGCGCTACAAATCGCGCCGCGAATTAACCCGCGCCATCCGTCTGGTCGCGAAAGCCGATCTCGCTCTGCGCTCGAATCCAGTCAGCAAACGCATGGTGCTGGAGCGGCTGGTGATGGACCTGACCACCGAACCCAAACTCGAAGCTCCGGGATGGATGCAGGAACAGTTGCCCGTGTGAAAAAGGGACGACGGTTTCCAAAGATACTCACTTCAGATACACTCCCGTCTCAGACAATGAAGATCGCTAGAAAATTTATTCTTGTCGTTTGTGGACACCCGTGCTCGGGAAAAACGGGGCTCACGAACCTGATCAAATCGAGCAGACACGACGTTTTTGTTGACGAGATGGATGATATAAGACTCGTCGAACTTCCTGATTCAAACCATGATGAGCCCGTACGGAGCGCCGCTTACCGGCTGATGCATTTCCGGGCTACAAAGAACCTTGGCACCGGCCCAGTCCTAGTTTCAGCTACCTACCAGCCGTTCAAACACAGGGAAGAAATCGCGAACCTTGCGCTTCGGTTCGAAGTCCCGATGTATGTGGTTCAGTGCGTTTGCCGGCCGGAAGAGGCGGAGCGGAGGTTTATGGGCCGTGGGGTCGACCATGCCGGTAATGACCTCACCGCGTCCCGAGTGAGGCAAATAGCGGCTGACTATGAGCGGTTCGACGGAGCCTTGACCTTGAACACGGACATATTACCCCTAGCGGATCAGGTTAAGCTCGTTCTGGCTTACATTGAAAAGGGGCCTCCGGTGGACCCCACTCGATGGGCGCGACATTACTACCAGCGCGACGCAAAGTCTGCATCGGTATCTCCGCGTGCCGGAAAGATTTCCGAAGCTTCTGTCCGGAGGGCCAAGTGGAGGCTGGGGTTTTACACGACGTGGTTCTTTATCTTCGGGGTTTCAACGTTGGCTGGACTATTGCCACTCGGGGCAAAAGTTGTAGGCAATCTCCTCGATCTAAGTCGTGGTCTTTCACGTGATTGCTGTTCGCCTTACCGAGCCGCCCAGCTATTTTCGAGTACTTGGCACCAAATAATTTTTGAACACAGCATCTCCGAGTGGTCAGAGTGGGCCACTGCATTTCTCGCCTTCGCAGGCCTCGGAACACTTGTTGTTGAATTTGAACGTGGTATACGCGAGAGGCGAAAAGAAGCGAAGGAAACGGATCAAGCCGGGCGAGTTCCCCGCTACGGCGAAGGGCTCGGCAGCGACGTCCCGAGCGACACTGAGGTCTTCCATCAGTACTCGTGTCGTTTAACCTCGTTAGCGCGTTCCCACATGCTGCTAAATGGCGTTCCGCTACTCTTCGCTATCCAGCCGGAAAGGCTAGTCGCTTTCTCAGTTATCGGCTATCGTGCCCTACAGGGTCGGGACGATCGACTAGTAGCTCAGGCTGCTGAGTTCGGTCTCGACTGGGATGGATTCTCAGCGTGGCGTCAGGACGAACTGCGGAGGGAATATTTGTTGGCCGACGCCCATGAGTATGGACTGAGCTGTTTGGGAATTGTTGGCCCAAAAGGAGGCGAATGCAGGGTCGCCAGCTGGAAATGTCCTTATGCGGACTATTCGAGCCGAGAACTTGCCGTCAACTATTACTCGGCCGGGACCCTCCCTAACATGCGACGGTTGCTCGAGAGCAGGAAGTGGGACGACGGTGAGCTCGATCCCGGCGATATACCGGAGAGTTCGAAACGATACTCGATGCGAATCAGTGTTACTGGCCTCGTATTAACCAAAGATGACTATTTCGTCCTTCAGAGGCGATCTCAGACTGTTGGTCACGGTTTGGGAAGTTTGGCAGCATCCGTTAACGGAGCCGTCGACTACTATGCCGACTCCGGCCGTCGCGACGCGAGGCTGCTAGGATTCTTATACGCTCACGTTCCCTATCGCTGGCACACGGGCTTGACTGAGGTTGAGGAAATACTCGCCATCAAGAACTGGGACCTCGCCAATGCCGCTCTTCGCGAACTCGAGGAGGAAACTGGACTGAGCAGGCGCAAATGTCTCGAAGACTTGACGTCCGAAACGGATGGTGTCCCGCCGATTGACCGACCTTTTTTGGGTGCCGCCTACAACCTTCGCTATGGCAGAGATTTAAACTTCTACTGCTGTTTTCGGTCTTCTTTGGCAAGCAACGAGATCGGACTCTATAGAACTCACGCCCGCGATAAATGGGAACTTCAGAATTTTGTATTTATCCATCGAGATAAAGTGCGGTCCGAAGCGATTAAAAAAGGCGAGTTGGACCGCATTCTTCTTGGACGAGCAAGACATCTTCTTGGGGCGCTCTATAGTTGGGCGGTGTATGCGGGCCAATGAGAAAGAGACGGCAGTTCAGGAACAGCTGCCGGCATAAGCAATTATCGGCTCCGAACCGTCGGTCCTTCAATCCATCCTAGAGATAAGATCTGCGAAGAAAACGAGCTGGCTCGTGCTCTATTTCAACGCGGCCACATGCTTGCCGAGCCGCGATTTGTACCGCGACGCAGTGTTTTCGTGCAGCGTGCCCTTCTGAATTGCTTTGTCGAGGGCGGAAACGGTCTTTCGATACGACTGCTCCGCCGCGGTTTTGTCGCCTTTTGCGATGCTTTCGCGCAGGTCGCGCAACTGCGTGCGCAGGCTAGAGGTGTTGGCTCGGTTGCGTGTGGTGCGGCTTTCGGTTTGACGGGCGCGCTTGAGCGCCGACTGATGATTCGCCATGTCTGCTTCGTTACCTTCGTGTGTACAGAGAGATATTCGGGGTAGGTCCGAATTTCTTATTATAGGGGCGAGGTTCGTGGCTGGTCAAACCGGATCGGTGAAGGGTTCATCAGATTGCATCCCGCGTTTTTGGAGCGGGATGGTCCTCCAGGCCCACAGAGCGTATGCGTAGGAGATCCTTCGCTTCGCCTGAAAAGCGGCTCCGCTCAGGATGACAGCCTGGGGGGACGGCGGGCTGGGTGGCGGGCTGGGGATCGGGCAGACGATCAGGGCCAGCCTTTCGGATTGAGCGGCTGGCGGCGAAACGGCGAGTCAAAGGAAAACTGATGTCCGACGGCCTGGATCGTCTGAAGGTTCTGATCAACTCGTCGACGCCGATTGTGCTGATGGAGACGGCGGAGGAAACGCGCGCGGTCAACCTGGTGCGGGGCGCGTGCGCCGACTTGAACATGGCCACGTTTGAGTGGACGATCGCCGACGGGTTGGTGCGCTCGGGAACGAATGCTCCGGTGAGCCGTCCTGAAACATCGATGCAGGCGCATGCTCCCACGCAATCAAGAACCGCGCTAAGCCCCGGACGAGGAGAATCCGAACGCCTGGCCCACGCCATCCTGTCTTCGATAACGGGTGAGGGAACAGCAGCCGCGCCCGCCACCTCCGGAACCATTTACAACACGCGCGAGCCCGCCCAGGCGTTGGCCAACATGGAGGCGATGACGGTGGAGGCGGTGTTCATCCTGAAGGATTTTCACCGTCATATGGACGATCCCGTGGTGGTGCGCCGTTTGCGCGATGTGGGGCAGAAGTTTTTAGCCAATCGCCGCACCGTGGTGATTACGTCTCCGGAGATCGCTGTGCCGTTGGAGTTGACGAAGCTGGTGGACTACTTCGACCTGCCGCTGCCTGATCGGGATCGGTTGCATGAACTGGTTCGCGAAATCTTCACGCGTCTGTCAAAGACCTACACGCTCAAGCTGCAACTGGATGCGGCCGGGGTCGATGCCATGGCGGCCAATCTGCGCGGATTGACGGAGGAGGAAGCCGAACGCGCGATTTCGCAGGCGCTGATGACGCGGTATGCGTTGTGTCCGGAGACGATCACCGACGTGCTGGACGCCAAGAAACAACTGCTGCGGCATTCCGGGATGCTGGAATTTATCGAGGCTTCGGACAATATGGCGGGCGTGGGCGGTCTGGAGAATCTGAAGCGCTGGCTGCGGCAGCGGCGCGGGGCGTGGGAAGACGCGGCGCGCGCGTACGGACTGGAGCCGCCCAAGGGCATGATCGTTCTGGGCGTGCAGGGCTGCGGCAAGTCGCTTTGCGCGCGGGCGGTGGCTGGGGAATGGAAGCTGCCGCTGGTCAAGTTCGATACCTCGGCGGTGTACGACAAATACATCGGCGAAACCGAGAAGCGCATTCGTAAAGTATTTCAGGTGGCCGAAGGACTGGCTCCGTGCGTGTTGTGGATCGATGAACTGGAAAAAGTATTCGCGGGCAGCGGTCCGGATTCCGCCTCGGCCGACGCCGGAGTTTCTTCCCGCCTGCTGGCGTCTTTTCTTTCGTGGATGCAGGATCGCAAGGCGCCGGTGTTCGTTGCCGCCACCTGCAATAACGTTGAAGTGCTTCCGCCCGAGTTGATCCGGAAAGGGCGCTTTGACGAATTGTTCTTCGTGGATCTGCCGAATCAGGCGGAACGCAAGCAGATTTTTTCCATCCAGTTGGCGAAGCGGAAACGGAATCCGGCGGAGTTCGATCTGGAAAAAGTGGCGGCCGCCGCTAAGGGATATTCCGGGGCCGAGATCGATGCGGCGGTGCAGGGCGCCATGTACGCCGCGTATTCCGAACAAAAGCCGCTTAGCACGCAGGTGTTGCTCGATGCTCTTGGGCAGACTGTGCCGCTTTCGACCACGCGCGCGGAAGAGATTGAAGCCTTGCGCGAGTGGGCGCGGTCCCGCGCGGTTCCGGCCTCGGCGCAGGATGCCAAGCCGGCAGGCGACGCGCCGCGGACGTAATGTCATCCCGAAGGTCCCGCGTTTTCTCCAGCGGGCCGAGGGATCTCTAGTCCCACGGTTCGCCGGGTAGGGATATCCCTCACTCTGCCTGAAAAACGGCTGCGCTCGGGATGACCACAAACTCCGAGCTTTTCCGAATCGAGCCACTACCGGAATACCATTTGACTCTGCACTTAGACCGGGGGTAGGCTGTACTCAATGGTAGTGATTCGCCCTTTGGGCATCCGCATTTCGATTGATCCCGTCTCTGAGCAAAATCCTGTTTTTCTCGCGAAGGTCCGCACCGGGTTCAACCTACGAGCATGAAGAAGAGCATCGGGATCACTCCCAACATCGAAACTTTTTTTGGCACGCGCGATGAGAATGTGCGCGTGCTCGAAGACGGCCTTAACGTCACCATCAATCTGCGCTCGAACGCCATTGAAATTGAAGGCGGACAGCGCGAGGTGGCACGCGTCGAACAAGTGTTCGCCGACTACGAAAGCCTGCAGCGTTCCGGCTACAGCTTCAACAACGGCGATCTGAAGAGCATGCTGAGGGTGCTGATCTCGGATCCGAATTCCACGCTGCGCGGCCTGGCCGACGCGGGCAAGCAGCGCTCGTTTGGGCGCCGCACGGTGCAGCCAAAAAGCAACAATCAGCGCCGGTATCTGGAAGCCATCGAGAAGCACGACATGGTGTTCGGCGTCGGTCCTGCCGGTACGGGCAAGACGTATCTTGCGGTGGCCATGGCGATTTCCGCGCTGCTGGCCAAGCGCGTGAACCGGATTATTTTGGCGCGTCCGGCGGTGGAAGCCGGGGAGCGCCTCGGGTTTTTGCCGGGCACGCTGCAGGACAAGATCGATCCCTACCTGCGTCCGTTGTATGACGCGCTCTACGACATGCTCGATACGGAGAAGGTGGATCGTTATCTGGAGAAAAATGTGATCGAGATTGCGCCTATCGCGTTTATGCGCGGGCGCACCTTGAACGATTCGTTCGTGATTCTCGACGAAGCTCAGAACACGACCTGCGAGCAGATGAAGATGTTCGTCACGCGGCTGGGGTTCAACTCGAAGGCGGTGATCACGGGCGACATCACGCAGATCGATCTCCCTAACGCTCGCCGCAGCGGCCTGCTGGAAGCCATTGACGTGCTGAAGAGCGTGAATGGCCTCGCGTTTGTGCACTTCGACGAAAGCGATGTGGTGCGCCATCATCTGGTGCAGCGCATCGTTCGCGCCTACGACGAACATAGAACCCGCACGGGTGAGCAGCAGCAGATGATGTTGCTGGCCGAACCCAGAGTTTCCGAACCCAGACGCGCCGAACCCAGAGCTGCCGAACCCAGACCGGCCGAATCGAGATCGGTTGAAAACGGATTCGCGGGGAATAGGATCGGTGATCCCGGATCGGTCGACCTCAGCAGCCCCGAGACGCCGGCCGCCAGCGAAAAAGCCAGCCGCTACCGTGAAAGAACGGAAGAGGGCTATTACGGCTGAAGTCAAGCGATAGTACGCTGTTGGAATGGCAACTCCTTTGTGCGGCTGCGTTGAGCGCGGGCGTGATTTTGAGCGCAAAGAGGCTGCTGGCTTGGTCATTCTGAGCTTGATCATTTTGAACAAGAAAGTTGTGGGATTGAGCGAAGCGTCCCTCGCCCGCTTTGTTCTGCGCACGCGCCGAAGCCTTGGCCTGCAAGGATCGGTCAACGTCATGGTGACGAGCAGCGCGGCCATGCGTTCTCTCAACGTGCGCTTCCGGCAAAAGAACAAGCCCACCGATGTGCTCTCATTTCCCGCCGAGCGGCCTGAGAACGGCAAATTGGGATGCGCGGGGGAGATTGCCATCTCCGCGGAAATCGCCGCCCAGAACGCTGCACGGCTAGGACATTCTCCGGCTGCGGAAATCAAAATCCTGGTGCTGCATGGCATGCTGCATCTGGCCGGCTTTGATCACGAGCGCGACAACGGCGCCATGGCGCGGAAAGAAGCGCGGTTGCGCCGCGAACTCAGTCTTCCGTTGGCATTGATCGAACGCGAGCGACCCGGCGCGAGACCGGTGGCCGAGACTCGTCGTTCACCAACACATGGGTTAAGCCGGAGGCAGGCATGAACTTTGCCATTGCCTTCGCCTTGCTCATCCTCGTTGGACTATTGACGTTGGTATCTTACGTGGACCGCGTGTATCAGGAAGCCGGAAAATTTCTGGCTCGCGAATTCCAGGACAACATCGACGCCTTCGAGCAAAAGGTCGAGCCCAGGCTGGGAGTCAGCCACGATCGCGCGGCCTTGTCGATGGCGGTGCTCACCCAGGTGATCACCGCGGCGATTGCGTTGCTGATCGGTTTCTTGCTCTTCAGCGATCCGCTCTGGACCGGGTATGAAGTCGCGCAGGCGGCAGGATGTCTGCTTCTGATCATCATTGTATGCAACCGTTTCCTGCCGTTCGTGTTTTTCTCGCGTACGCGCGGCGAGTGGCTGATCCGCTGGACAGTGTTCGTGCGAATTCTGATTTACGTGGCCATGCCGGCCACCATCGTGCTTGGCTTTCTGAAGTCGGTGGCATCGCTGACCAAGCAAGGTATTGGCGAACAACCGGAAACTTCCGCCGAGGCGGTCGATGCTCTCATTGAAGCCGGGCAGGAAGAAGGCATCATCCAGGAGGGCGACCGCGATCTGATTCAGTCGGTGGTGGAGTTCAGCGGCAAGACGGTGCGCGAAGCCATGAAGCCGCGTCCGGCGATGTTCGCCGTGCCCGCCAATACCACGGTCGAAGGGCTGATCGAAATGCTGCACTCGCGGCACTACTCGCGCGTGCCGGTCTATGAAGGCACGATTCACAGCATCCAAGGAATTGTTTACGCGCAAGACGTGCTGCAGGTGCCGGACACCGAAGCGCACACGCGCACCGTCGAAACCATCATGCGGCGTGACGTTCACTTTGTTCCCGAGAGCAAGCTGGGTAGCGATCTGCTGCGCGAGATGCAGAAACAGAATATTCGCATGGCCATCGTCGTCGATGAATATGGCGGCGTGGCGGGACTGGTCACCATCGAAGATCTGGTAGAGGAAATTGTCGGCGAGATTCGCGACGAGCGCGAGAAGCCGGAAATTATTCGCGACGGCGAACGCGCATTCATCGTTTCCGGCGGCACGGATGTGGACCGGCTCGACGAACTATTCGGCATTAAGCTCGAGGGAAGGGAATCCGCGACAATCGCAGGGCTGGTCAGTGAGCTGGCGGGAAGAATTCCCGGCAAAGGCGAAGCCGTCGAGGAAGACGGCCTGCGTTTTGAAGTTCTCGACTCCACCGATCGCAAAGTGGAGCGCGTGCGGGTTACGGCGGTTCAGCCGCAGCAGATGAAGCTGATATAAAGTAAGCTTCTAGCCATTAGCTTCTAGCTCTTAGCTGGCCGTGCTTTTGGGATATGAATGCCAATTATCCTGATTCGAAGGAAGATGTGCTCGCGATAATTGTGGCTGTAGAGCGCCACCGGAGATTTGTCTGGACAGCGGGTAGAGTTCTTCGGGAGACGGCTCTCTGGACGCGTCTCGAAGGTTTGCCGTACGCCGAGCGCAAGGCCATCCTGCGGCGGCTGACGATTTTTCTTGAAAATCTGGCGGAGCAAGGCATCCCTGCAGCGCCGCCTCGAGGTGCAAAGTATCGGCTACGGGGATGAAGCCGGGTTTGACTATGTTGCCCAGCTAGGAGCTAGCAGCTAGCAGCGATTCTCTTATGCCCTTCCGCTCCGGTTTCGTTTGCATTCTCGGCAGCCCCAATGCGGGCAAGTCTACCTTGCTGAACGCGCTGGTGGGCGAAAAGCTGGCCATTATTTCTCCTAAGCCGCAGACCACGCGCAACCGGATTCAGGGGATCATTCACGTTCCCGCAACCGACAAGGACCAAGACAAGGGCAAGGCCAAAGGCAAGAAGAAAGGCGGCGGGCAGATCGTGCTCATCGACACGCCCGGCGTGCATAAGCCCGACAGTTCTCTGGGTCGAAAGATGATGGTCGAGGTGCGCGAAGCGCTGGAGGGTTGCGACCTGGTGCTCATGCTCATGGATGTGACCCGCAAGCCCGATCAGCGCGACGAGTTTGCGCTTGACCTGCTGCGGCGCACGGGCGCGAAGGCGTTTCTGATTCTGAACAAGATCGACCTGATCCCGGAGAAATCGCGGCTGCTTCCTCTGATCGAAAAAAATCGCAGCCTTTATCACTTCAGCGAGGTGTTTCCAATTTCCGCGCTCAAGCGCAAGGGGCTGGATCATCTTCTGGAAACGGTGCTCAACGCTCTTCCCGCCGGCCCTGAGTATTTTCCTGAAGACGAAATCACCGATCAGCCGGCGCGCTTTATGGCCTCGGAAATTATTCGCGAGCAGGTGTTGCTCAATACCAGCGAGGAGATTCCTTACGCGACTACCGTGGTGGTTGAGAGTTTCGAAGAAGGCCCGCGCCTGACGCGGATTGCGGCCATTATTTATTGCGAGCGCCAGGGACAGAAAGGAATCCTGGTAGGCAAGGGCGGGCGCATGCTCAAGAAAATCGGAACCGCGGCGCGACTCGCCATCGAGCGCATGCTGGGAACCAAAGTGTATCTTGAGCTTTTTGTGAAGGCCGAGCCGGGCTGGCGCGATTCGCGGCGGTTCGTGGAAGAGCTCGACTGGCGGCGGCAACTGGAGCAGCGCATGCTGAATGTTAGACCTTTGACCTCAGACCCAGCACCTTAGACCTCGGACCTCAGACCTTAGACCTCGGACCTCAGAGCTTCGACCTCAGAGCCGATTGGCGATTTTGGCGGTTTACCACTAGAATCAATCAGTTTGGTTTCAGGCTGCACTCGTTCGACACGAGACACTATGGAAGCCGGGGATTCTACCGAGCAACATTTTCCGGAACACGACTTCGATCCCGCAAAGCTTGATCTGCAGGTTCAGGTTAAGTTCGGCGCCGATCGCAAGTCCGTGGAACCGGTGGTGGCGCAAGTCATGGGATACATCCGGCGAATGAAATGTGTTGACGGCAAGGAAGACGCCGTCGAACTGGCTCTGCAGGAAGCTCTGGCCAATGCCGTGGTCCACGGCGCCAAGGAAGATCCCAGCAAGATTGTCGAATGCCTGGTGGCGTGCGACGAGCAACGCGGCGTCCTCATCATCGTGCGCGATCCGGGAGAGGGATTTAATCCGCAAGGGATTCCTCCATGCACGATGGGCGAAAATCTATATTCCAATCACGGGCGGGGAATCTTCCTGATCAGTCAGTTGATGGACGAAGTGCAGTTCCACAACAATGGGACTGAGATTCACATGGTGAAACGCTAGCTTCTGGCTTTACGCCCGCCATTCCGGTTCCTACTCCTTCACCGCAATTCCCAGCGTCTTCATCTTGCGATAGAGATGGCTGCGCTCCAGGCCGAGGACTTCGGCTGCCCGAGTCACGTTACCGTGGTTCTCATCCAGCTTCTTGAGAATGTAGTCGCGCTCGTAGGCATCGCGGGCCTGATGCAGCGTGGAGAACTCCGTTCTCGGCGTGCGGCGGCTGCCATCGCGATACACCAGCGGCGGAAGATGTTTGGCATCGAAACGCGTGGTGGTGGGATTCATGATCACGATGCGTTCAATCACGTTGCGCAGTTCGCGCACGTTGCCCGGCCAGGAGTAGCGCATCAGGATTTCGATGGCGTCATCGGTAATCTCCCGCGGACGCCGTCCATAGCGCGCCGCCAGCTCCTTCAGAAAATGGCGGGCAAACAGCGGTATGTCTTCCTTGCGTTCGCGCAGCGGCGGAACAAAAAAGGGAATCACGTTGAGCCGGTAAAACAGGTCCTCGCGAAAATTGCCGCGCGAAATCTCTTCTTCCAGATCTTTGTTGGTGGAAGCGATCACGCGCACGTCGACGGTGATGGTCTCGTCGCTGCCCACGGGAGTGAAGCGCTGCTCTTCCAGTGTGCGCAACACTTTTGACTGCGTCTTCAGGCTCATGTCGCCCACTTCATCCAGAAACAGCGTGCCGCCGTGCGCCTTCTGGAACTTGCCTTCTTTGTCGGTCGAGGCTCCGGGAAACGATCCCTTGTAATGGCCGAAGAGTTCGCTCTCGATCAGATCTTCCGGAATCGCCGCGCAATTTACTTCGACGAAAGTTTCTTCCTTGCGCAGGCTCTGCGCGTGAATGGCGTGCGCCACCAATTCCTTTCCGGTTCCCGATTCGCCGTAGATCAGCACGCGGCCGTTGGTCGGAGCCATCAATCCAATCTGCTGCCGCAGCGCCTTCATGGGAATGCTGTCGCCGACGATTACGTTCCGGGTCTGCAGCTGCTTTTTCAGATCAAGATTTTCCTGCTGCAGTTTTCTGGAGTCGATGGCGTTCTTCACCAGAATCAAGGTTTTTTCCAGGCTCAGAGGTTTTTCCAGAAAGTCGTAGGCGCCGAGTTTGGTGGCGCGCACTGCGGTCTCGATGGTGCCGTGACCGGAAATCATGATCACTTCAGGAGGATTGTCGAGTTCGCGGATTTTCGCGAGCGTGTCCAGGCCGTCAACCCCGGGCAGCCAGATATCCAGCAGGACGACGTCGAAAGCGGATTTGCGCAGAATCGTCAGGCAGTCTTCGCCGCTCTCGACCGAAGAAGTCGAGTAGCCTTCGTCCGCGAGGATGCCTCCGAGAGAGTCGCGAATGCCGGCTTCATCGTCAACGATCAGGATGTTATGCATGATGAGTAGAAGCTTCCGTCGCTGCAGGTTCAGGCACAACCGGCAGTTCGATAATGAAGCGCGCGCCTACCGGATCGTTTTCTTCCACGCGAATCGAGCCGTGATGATCTTCGATAATGCGGCTCACAATGGCGAGTCCCAGTCCGGTGCCGCGCTTCTTGGTGGAGAAATAGGGAAGGAATAATTTTTCCTTGAGTTCACGGGTAACGCCGTGGCCGGTGTCGGCCACCATGATCTCGACCGCATCGCGGCTGGCAACTAAGGCAGTGGAGATTTCAATTTCGCGCAACACCGATCCGTCTAACGCCTCGGCGGCGTTGTCAACCAGATTGGCCACGGCGCGCTTCATGGCTTCGGGATCGGCCATCACGCAAGGTAAGTCGGCGGCCAGCGACTGATGCACGACCACTCCATCGAGGCGGCCGTGAAACATCGCCACCGCGCTGTTCACGATCTCGTTGATGTCGGTGGGTTCGGGCTTGGCCACGGGAAAGCGCGCCAGGGTGGAGAATTCATCCACTAAGCGGCGAACCGTTTCGGCCGCTCCCGCGATGGTTTCGGCGCAGGAGCGAATCACGCCTCGCGATGTGGCATCGGGCGAGCTCGCGCGGTCCAGATGCCGCTGAATGCGGTCCGCCGAGAGCGCAATGGGCGTCAGCGGATTCTTGATTTCGTGCGCCACGCGGCGCGCGACTTCCCGCCACGCGGCCTGCTTTTGCGCCTTGGCCAGATCGGAAAGATCCTCGAACACCACGACATATCCGGAACGCGCTTCCTGATGCCGCAGCGTGGCCACAGTGACGGCGGCATTCAACGATGCCGCACTGAGCGGTCCAATGGGAATCTCCATCTGACTGGTGGTGATGCCCATGCGATCGGCGCGGCGGAATAGAGGTTCCATATCCGCGCACAGATCCTCGGGGAATGCCTCGGTGAACAGCGCTCCGTGCCGAATGCCGGAGTCGCCGTCGGGATGGAACATGCGCAGCAGAGCCTGATTCACGTGGGTGACGCGCCGCTCGGCATCGAGCGACAAGACTCCAGTGGGAATGCTTTCTAGAATCGTTTCCATCTGCCGGCGGCGCTGCTCCAACTCAAGATTCGCGGCGCCCAGATCGCGGCTTGAAGCTTCAATCTGCTGGCGGCTGTTTTCCAGTTCTTCCGCCATGCGGTTGAAGGAGCGCACCAGATCGCCGATTTCGTCGGCGGAACTGACGTCGACGCGGTAATCGAGCCGCCCGCGAGAAATCTCCTGCGTGGCTTCCGCCAGCGCGGAGAGCGGACGGGTGACGATCTTTGCCAGAAACAACGCCAGCCATGTGGTGACGAACAACACGATCATGGTCAGCAACAGCAGCAATCCCATGTAGGTGCGGCGGACCATGCGGCGTTCGCGCGCCAGATCGTAATAACGCTGCTGGCTGATTTCCAGTTGATGAACCGTCTGGGAAAAATCCCGAGGCAGGGGAATGGCCACCAGAATCATGCCGCCGCCCGCGGTGGGAGCGCTGCCCAGCGTGTAGTCGGTTTGCTGCCAGGTAAACTGTGCGGGATGTCCTGCCACGGCCTCAGCGAGGGGGAGCCTCGGGTTCAGCGACGGCCACGGTGTTGGCAGATTCAAGCTGGCTTCCACATTGCCGTCGAGCACGGCTACGGCAAACCCGCCCTGCAGAGTGAGTTCGTGATGCTGCAACTCCTGGAGCACGCCCGCGAAGCTGCGGCTGGAAAACGCATGTTCAATTTCAGGAGAAGCCGCGATCGCCGCCGCTTCAGCCCGCGCATTCTGTTGCGCGTAACTCGCCAGCGAAGAGCCCATGGCTTTGGTCGCGGAACGCACTTCTTCCACCGGGCTGGAAAACCATTTATCGATGGAACGATTCATCAGGCCATAAGCGAACCAGTACATCACCATGACCGGCAGAAACGAAAGAATCAGCGCGCCGGCGACCATGCGCGTGCGAAACTGCGCGCCCAGCACTCCCAGGCGGCGCTCTGCGAACAGCTTCAGCAGATTGCGCATCAGAACGAACGCGAGCGCGACGAACAGCAGAAAGATCAGCGCCGAGAGTGCGGCTAAAACAATAATGTCCTGATTATTGCCGGGATGCAGAAAGTTCAGATCAAACGCAGTTTGCGAAACCAGAACCGCGAACAGCAGGAAAACCGAGACCGCCAGCAGGATCATGACCTGCTTGCGATACGACGTTTTCGACCGGATTGAGGCTGACGGATCCACAGAATTCGGATTCACAATCTACGCCACGCCGCGGTCTCGCGGCATCGCGCCGACGTTAAAATCTGTCTGTCATTATAGATGCTGGGGCGAGGGAGGCTGGTACTAGTGAGGGCGGCTGTGCTTGGCCGCAATCTGGGAAAGCATGGCGTCATACGCCGGCTTGGGCTTATACGCGCGGTCAAAGGGCAGCGCCGCGCCGCGCGTGCCGTGGGAGTGCGAACCGATCCACGAATATTTGTCGGTGAATCCCCACGTCTGGATTGCCGTACAGCCGGGGTGTTGCAGGCATTCCCGCGCCACGCCAAGATACACGGCAGCCTGCAGTTGCAAATCCTCGCTGCTCGCTTGCCCGGCGGAATCACGAGGCAACGAAACAAGGGGCAACGAAACGTCGAGTTCCGTGATGTGAACCTGCAGTCCCAGCGCGGTCAAGCGTGCAATGTTGGCGGCCACCGCTGGCGCGTCAAAGTCAAGTTTTTCAATATGCATCTGCAGTCCCACGCCGTCAATGGGAACACCACGTTGCTTGAAATCCTTCACCATGGCATAGATGGCGTCGGATTTTTGCCCCGATCCTTCGCCTCCATTCTCGTTGTAAAACAGCAGAGCTCTGGGATCGGCTTCGCGCGCCCAGCGGAATGCCTGCTCAATGTAGGCCGTGCCTTTTCCCGCCAGTCCCACGCCCGGCTGGTTGTACCACAAAGAGTCTTTGACCTTGCCGTGCTCTTCGAGCGCTTCATTCACCACATCCCAGGCAAAGACCTGCCCCGCGTAGTGCTTCATTTCCGTCGAGATATGTTCCTGCAGCAGGTGTGATAACTGCTGTGGCGTGAAATTGCCTTTCGCAATCCATGGCGGATTGTATTGATTCCACACCAGGCAATGCCCGCGAACTTTCATGCTATGCGCCTGGGCGAAGCGGACTATTTCATCCCCTGCGTGAAAATCAAACTCGCCCTCGCTCGGGCGCACGGTCGCCCACTTGAATGCGTCCTCAGGCTCAACCATGTTGAATTCGCGGCCCAGAGTTTCCGAGTAGGCGGCTTCGGAAAACAGCGTTGGACGCACCGCCGTGCCCACCAATATGCCGGCAGATTTCGCGGCCTCGCGCAGCGTCTGCGGCCCGGAAGAGAATAGCGAGGCAAAGACCAGACAATGCGCTGCGCACCGAAAACGGCTGAGAAACAGCATTAACGCTCTCTGTTTTTAACGCATCGCTGGAGCACGCACCGCCGGAGCCGCCGGCTGTCCCAGTTGCGCAGCCAAATTGGCCGTGATGTCTTTCCCGCCCTTGAAGTTTGTGATCAGCGATTGAATGGTGAAGATTGGTCCCCAGGGAATGCCCCACCAGCCTGCGACTACACTGAGCAACGTCCAGGGTAGGCCCTTTGCCACAGCGCTTTGTCCGGCAGGAATGAAATACACATCCGACGAGCGGCGGAAAGTCATCACCAGCACCGAAACGCAATACTGATAGCAGACCAGCTTGGCTCCGCGCTGAATCTCAAACTGCAGTTGATTGGACGACATGCCCTCAATGCCGAGAATCTTCATAGTGTTCTCCTTGGGGGATGGGTCATTGTAGGGCCGTGAGGGAATTCCGGTAAAGAAGCAAAAAGTTCACCGCCTTCCGCGGCGATGAAGACGCGGCTCCAGGCCTTCTACGGAAGGAACGGCTGCAAAGGGCAGCCTTCGCAGCATGCCTTCGCTTTCTTGCAGTATCGTTTGCCGACTCCCACGATCAGTCCGTGCATTTCGTTGTAAACCTGCGCCAGAGGCTCGCGCCGCGCAACGCTCATGGCCGAAGGAGGATGACGGGTTGCCGCCGCATCGAGCTTGGCCGCTGGTGGCGAAGCGCTGCTGGATTCTTCCGCCATCGGCGACAACGCACTTTGAAAGAGCCGGCGAATGTCTTCATAGTCCGCCTTCTCAGGCAGAAGCTCATGCCGGGCGAGGATGCGGCGAGTATAAGCGTCCACCACAAAAACAGGATGATTGCCCGCATATAGAAGAATCGAGTCGGCCGTCTCCGGTCCTACTCCGTTTAACTCGAGCAGTTCCTGGCGAAGTTTTTCGGTAGGTTGCGCGAAGAGTTGCTCCAGCGAACCGCCATGTTGCCGGTCGAGGAATGCCACGAACACCTTGAGCCGCTTCGCCTTCTGGCGAAAATAGCCGGACGGCCGAATCAGCTTTTCCAGCGTTGTCAGCCGTGTCTTGCGAATTCCTTCCACGGTGAGGACCTTCGCGTTGCGGAGGTTGGCCAACGCCTGCTCGACGTTCGTCCACGCCGTGTTCTGCGTGAGGTAAGCGCCCACGATCACTTCGAAGCTGGTTTCCGCCGGCCACCAATGCTGTGGTCCCCAGGCGCGCTGCAGGGCTTCGTAATATTGCCGAATTGTGTGTTCTGTCGAACTGCTCGCCAAATGAAGAACTCCTCATCTGCCCAGCGACTGGGCTCGTGATTGATCTTAACCGGCTTCAAAACAGAGAGTCGAAGGCTTACCGACGGACATGTACCGGAAGCGGTCGGCGTGCGTCGCGGTGAGCAAAAATGGGCATTTCTCATGAACTGCGGCGCGGGCGAACGCCATGGGGCAGCCTGCCGCAGAGTCCAAGTACCAGAGTAACTGGTACGTTCGTTCGCTTACGTTGACAATTTATGTCAACGCCAACGAGTTGCCTGCTCTCCCAAATCGGCATCCGTTTGCGCCTGCCGTGCGGCGGTGTGTGCGGCATTGTTCGAAGGTGGTTAGGAGAAACTGCGTATGTCTCAACGGCTGGGTGATCTTCTCGTCAAAGAGAAAATCATCACCCAAGAGCAGTTGGAACAAGCGACGAAGGCTCAGAAAGAGCACAACACCCGCCTGGGCTCGGCGCTGGTGAAGCTGGGCTTTCTCACGGATGAAGACGTTACCAACTTTCTCTCGCGCCAGTATGGCGTGCCCGCCATCAACCTTTCTTATTTTGAAATTGACCCCGCAGTGGTCAAGCTGATTCCGTTCGAAACCGCCAAGCGCTATCAGATTCTTCCGCTGAGCCGGGTGGGCGCATCGCTCACCATCGCCATGGTCGATCCCACGAACGTGTTTGCCATGGACGACATCAAGTTCATGACCGGCTTCAACATTGAGCCGGTGGTGGCGTCGGAAAGCTCGATTCTAGCGGGGATCGACAAGGCCTATGGAGGGACGAAGGAAGAAGACCTTGAAACCGTGATGCAGTCGATGTCGGAACTGAGCGACGAAGATGTCGAACTGCAGGCCGAGCAGCAGGAAATTGGACTGTCGGAGCTGGAAAAAGCCGCCGACGAAGCGCCGGTCGTCAAGCTGGTGAACGTGGTTCTGGGCGATGCGGTCAAGCGCGGGGCCAGCGACATTCACATCGAGCCCTACGAAAAAGAATTCCGCGTGCGCTTCCGCATTGACGGTGTGCTGCAGGCGATCATGTCGCCGCCGATGAAGCTGAAAGACGCCATCACCTCGCGCATCAAGATCATGTCGAAGCTCGACATCAGCGAGAAGCGCTTGCCGCAAGACGGCCGCATCATGCTGAAGATGAACATTGGCGGGCGCAAAAAGCAACTCGACTTCCGCGTCAGCACGCTGCCTACGTTGTGGGGCGAAAAAATCGTGCTCCGCCTGCTCGACAAAGAAAACCTGCGCCTCGATATGACCAAGCTGGGATTCGAGCAGGAGTCGCTGGTGAAATTCGAGAAAGCGATTCTCAAGCCCTACGGCATGGTGCTGGTCACGGGCCCCACGGGATCGGGCAAGACCAATACGCTCTACTCTTCGATTTCGCGCCTCAATCAACCTGACACCAACATCATGACCGCCGAAGATCCGGTCGAGTTCCAGTTAAGCGGCGTGAATCAGGTGCAGATGAAGGAGCAGATCGGGTTGAACTTTGCCGCCGCGCTGCGTTCGTTCCTGCGGCAGGATCCCAACATCATTCTGGTGGGCGAGATCCGCGACTTCGAAACCGCGGAAATCGCCATCAAAGCTGCGCTCACCGGACACCTGGTGCTTTCCACGCTGCACACCAACGGCGCGCCGGAAACCATTACTCGTCTGATGAACATGGGCATTGAGCCCTTCCTGGTGGCGACTTCGGTGCATTTGATCTGCGCGCAGCGCCTGGTGCGCCGCATCTGCAAAGACTGCATCGCGCCCATCGAGGTTCCTCCGCAAGCCCTGATCGACGCCGGCTTTACTCTCGAAGAATCCAAGACCGTCAAGATTCAGAAAGGCAAAGGATGCGGGGTCTGCAACAACACCGGCTACAAGGGACGCGCCGGCCTGTATGAAGTGATGGAAGTCGACGACGAGATTCGGGAACTGGTGCTGGTGGGCGCGTCCGCCGTGGAATTGAAAAAGAAGGCGATCGAGCGCGGCATGATCACGCTGCGCCGAAGCGGTCTGATCAAGGTGGCGGCGGGCGTCACCACGCTGGAAGAAATTGCCCGCGAAACGATTCATTAGTAGTCCTGAGTCCTGAGTCGCGAGGAAAACCACGACCGACGGATTCCGAGGGACACTGGGCTCAGGATTAACGAAAGTCGCGAGGATTTTGCTCAGGACTCGGGACTCGGGACTCAGGACTAACGAAAGGGAACTTTGTTATGGCTTTGTCGCTCAGTGATTTGCTCAAACGGATGCTGGAAATGAACGGCAGCGATCTGCACATTACTACCAACTCGCCGCCGCAAATTCGCGTGCACGGCCATCTGGTGCCGCTCGACCTGCCGCAGATGTCGCCGGCCGAGACCAAGCAACTGGCCTACAGCGTGATGACCGACTCGCAGAAGCATCGCTTCGAAGAGAGCCTGGAACTGGACTTTTCCTTCGGCTTGAAGGGCCTGGCGCGTTTCCGCGCCAACGTCTTCAATCAGCGCGGCGCTACCGCGGCCGTCTTCCGCCTGATTCCGTTCGAGATTAAATCGTTCAATCAACTGGGCCTGGCGCCGGTGGTGAGCAAGCTTTGCGACAAGCCGCGCGGACTGGTGCTGGTGACCGGACCGACGGGTTCGGGCAAATCGACCACGCTCGCCGCCATGATCGACAAGATCAACAGCGAGCGCCACGATCACATCCTGACCATTGAGGATCCGATCGAGTTCGTGCACATGAACAAGAACTGCGTGGTCAACCAGCGCGAACTGCACGCCGATACCAAAAGCTTCGGCGACGCGTTGCGCGCCGCACTCCGCGAAGATCCCGACGTGGTGCTGATCGGCGAAATGCGCGACCTGGAAACGATTGAATCGGCGCTGCGCATTGCCGAAACCGGCCACTTGACGTTCGGCACGCTGCACACCAATTCGGCCACCTCGACCATCAACCGCATCATCGACGTGTTCCCCGCCCACCAGCAGCCGCAGATTCGCGCCCAGCTTTCGCTGGTGCTGGAAGGCATCATGTGCCAAAGCCTGCTGCCCAAAGTCGATGGCAAGGGCCGCGCCATGATCATGGAAATTCTGGTGCCCAATCCGGCCGTGCGCAACCTGATCCGCGAAGACAAGATTCACCAGATTTATTCCTCCATGCAATCCGGACAGGAAAAGTACGGCATGCAGACCTTTAACCAGTCGCTGGCGACCGCGTATTTCCAGAAGCAAATTTCGATCGAGACGGCCATGTTGCGCTCCAGCAACGCCGACGAATTGCAGGAGATGATCAACCGGGGCGCAGTCCTGGTGAACCGCTCGGGCGCCGGAGCCACCATGGCCAAAGGCGCGGCAAAACACTAGAAGCTAGAAGCTAGAAGCTAAGAGCTAAGAGCTAAGAACATTCGGAACGGGTATCGAGAGCAGGACAGAACGCTTAACGACAGAACCATAAACGGCAGTTACCCCGCGAGGAGAGGTTAGAACCATGCCAGTCTTTACATTTTCCGGCAAGGACGCGTCCGGGCAGAAAATTACAGGCGAGCGTTCGGCGCCCAACAAACAGTCGCTGGCGCAGACATTGCGGCGCGAACGCATTGTGCCCGGCGCGATTCGCGAAAAGGGCAAGGAATTTTCCATGCCCACGTTTGGCACCAACAAGGTCAAGACCAAGGATATCGCGGTCTTCTTCCGCCAATTCTCGGTCATGATCGACGCCGGCCTGCCGCTGGTGCAGTGTCTGGAAATTCTGGCCGCCAACCAGGAAAACCAGTCCTTCCAGAAGACCCTGAATGGGGTGCGCACCACGGTGGAAGGCGGGGCCACGCTGGCCAACGCCATGCGCCAATACCCGGTTTTCGACGACCTCACCACCAACATGATCGAGGCCGGCGAAACCGGCGGTATTCTCGACATCATTCTGCAGCGCATGGCGACCTATGTGGAAAAGGCAGTCCGCCTGCGTTCCGCCGTGAAATCGGCATTGATCTACCCCATCGCGGTGGTGGGCATGGCGGTCTTGATCGTGGGCGCGCTGCTCAAATGGGTGGTGCCGATCTTCGCCAATCTGTTTGCCGGATTGAATGTCAGCCTGCCGCTCCCTACCCGCATCACCATCGGCATGAGCGCCTTTGTGCAGAGTTTCTGGTGGGTGTTTGGGGCGGGCGCCATCGGTTTGTATTTCGGGATCAAACAAATCCGCAAGCATCCCACGGGCAGATATTACTTTGACAAGATGATGCTCCATATTCCCGTGATCGGCGGGCTGCTGCGCAAGATTGCAGTCGGGCGCTTTACCCGCACGCTGGGCACGCTGATTACTTCCGGCGTCCCCATCCTCGAAGGCCTGAGCATCACCGCCCGGACCAGCGGCAACGCGGTGCTCGAAGAAGCTCTGATGAAAGTGCGCAAGGCCATCGAAGAAGGCCGCACCATTGTCGATCCGCTGCGCGAGTGCGGCGTGTTCCCCAACATGGTGACGCAAATGATCGGAGTGGGCGAAGCCACCGGCGCCATGGATTCCATGCTGCAAAAAATCGCCGACTTCTACGAAGAAGAAGTCGACGCCGCTACCAAGGACATGCTGGCCATGCTGGAGCCGGCCATCATCGGAATCCTGGGCATCTCGGTCGGCGGCATCGTGATCTCGCTCTATATGCCGCTGTTCGCCATGATCGCCAAACTGGCGGGATAGAAGCTTGGTTTCAAGGTGACAAGGTTTCAAAGTTTCACGGTTGTTGCGATGAGCGTCATCCCGAGCGCAGCCGGTTTTCAGGCGGAGCGAGGGATCCCCCGATCCACAGGTCCTGTTAAGGGAGATTCCTCGGCTCGCTCGTGAAAACGCGGGCCATCGGAATGACGCCGCAGTTGAGCAACCGGCTTTGAAACCTTGAAACCTTTGAAACCTTGAAACCTCAGGTTCAACCATGCAACCGATGTTCGATGAGCGCAATTGGCTGGTGTGGTTGGTACGGGTCCGCATCTTCATTCTGACCCTGCTGCTGGCCATCGAACTGGCGGTTGCCCGGTTTAGTCCCGCGCCGCTGCCCATGCGGTTGTTCCTCAGCACCATTCTGTTCTGGTACAGCCTGTCGCTGTTCTATGTTCTTCTGCTCTCGCTGTGGAACGAGCATCGCCTGCAGGCCAGCCTGCAGGTTCTCACCGATGTGGTTCTGGTCAGCCTCGTGGTCCATGAAACCGGGGGATGGGACAGTTCGCTCAACTTCCTCTATCCGCTGGTCATTATTGTGGCCAGCGTGCTGTTGCCGCGGGTGTGGGCGGGGCTGGTCGCGGCGCTGGCTTTCATCCTGTACGGAACCGTTCTCGAGCTCAACTACTTCGGCGTCGTGCCTTCCTACTGCACCACGCATCCGGGATTGAAGGCGCTGCAGGCGATTATTTTCGTCAACCTGTTCGCCTTCCTCGCGGTCGCCTATCTGGCGGGCCTGCTCACCTCCAAGCTGCGGCAAGTCGGGGTGCAACTCAAAGACGCCAGCGGAGCGCTCGAAAGCCTGCAGGCGCTGCACGAAAACATTATTCAATCCATCAGCAGCGGCCTGATCACCACCGGTCTCGACGGCCGCATTACGCTGGTCAATACGGCGGCGCAGCGGCTGCTGGAGCGCCCGCCGCAGGATTTGTTCGACGTCCCCGTGCATGAGCTGTTTCTCGATCCGCTGCCCACGGTGGAATCGCTGCACACCCACAGTGAAGTGCGCTTCGATGCGGCCAGAAAATTCCGTAAGACGGTTCGCGTCCGGGTCTCGACGTTAACCGTGCCTGGGCGCGAGAATCTCGGTTTCGTTTACGTGCTCGACGATCTCACCGAAATCCGCCGCCTGGAGCGCGAAGTGCGCATGCAGGACCGGCTGGCCGCCGTGGGCAGGCTGGCCGCGGCCATCGCTCACGAAATTCGCAATCCTCTCACCTCCATAGCCGGATCGATCAGCATGCTCAGCGGGGTTCCCGAGATGAACGACGACCACCGCCGCCTGCTCGACATCGTGACCCGCGAATCGCACCGCCTCAACGCCATCATCACCGACTTTCTGGCCTACTCGCGCACCAAGCAGTACCGCTTCGAGCCGGTGGACCTGCTGCCGCTCATTGAAGACACGCTTACCCTGATGGCCCACCGCATGACGGCGGAAAATACCGGCATCACGATCGAGCGCCGCTTCACCGTGACCGAGGCCTGGGCGCTGGCCGACGGCGACAAACTGAAGCAGGTTTTCTGGAACCTTTGCGAAAACGCGGTGCGCGCCATGAAAGACGGAGGCACGCTGACCGCCGCTCTGGAAACGTTGGGCGACGACTGGCAAGTCTCGTTCATCGATACCGGAAGCGGAATGTCGCCGCAGCAGATCGAAAAAATCTTCGAGCCGCTGCAGTCGAACTTTGAAGGCGGCACCGGCCTGGGCCTGGCCATCGTTTATCAGATTGTTCAGGCGCACGAAGGCAAGGTATGGGCGCGCTCCAAGCCGGGGCAGGGAACTACGTTCGTGATTCGCCTGCACCGCCTGGAGGCCGAGCAGTCCGTATTCGCCGGCGCGGGCAGCGAAGGCAGGAACATCGACGGGCAAGGGCAGAGTCCATTGCAGGCGCCACGGCTGGTGGCCGCGGCCGCGCGCGGAGGTCTGCTTGGCTAAGATCCTGGTCTGTGACGACGAGCGCTCCATCTGCGAAATGCTCGACATCTCCCTGCGCCGCGAAGGCCATCGGGTGGAAACCGTCCAGGGGGGACAGGCGGCCAAGAGCAAAATTGACGGCGCGCTCTACGACGTCATCATCACCGACATCAAGATGCCTCAAGTCGACGGCATTGAAGTTCTGCGCCATTCGCACCAGGTATCGCCCGACTCCGCCGTGATTCTGATGACTGCGGTCGATGACTACGAAGCTGCGGTCGAGGCGGTGAAAGCCGGGGGCGCGTCCGACTACATCCGGAAAAGTCCCGGGCTGGTCGGCGAAATCAAGCTGGCCATCGGCCGCGCGCTGGAAAAACTTGCGCTCAGCAAACAGAACTTTGCCCTGCGCCGCGATGCCGCCGCGCACAACTCGCTCGACAACATCATCGGCTCCGGCGCGGCCATGGAAAAGCTGAAGCAGACCGTGCGCACCGTGGCCTCCACCGCCAGCACGGTTCTGGTGCATGGCGAAAGCGGCACGGGAAAAGAGCTGGTGGCCCGCGCCCTGCACGTCTGCTCGCCGCGCGCCACCGAGGCGTTTGTGTCGGTGAACTGCGGAGCGTTTCCCGAGACGCTGCTGGAAAGCGAGCTCTTCGGCTACCTCAAGGGCGCGTTCACCGGAGCCAGCCAGAACAAGCGCGGGCTGTTTGAAGTGGCGGGCGGGGGCACGATTTTTCTCGACGAAATCAGCGAGATGACGCTCGCCATGCAAGTCAAGCTGCTGCGCGTGCTGCAGGAGCGCAGCGTGCGCCCGGTGGGCAGCACGCATGAAATTTCCATCGATGTGCGCGTGATCGCCGCCACCAATCGCGATCTCGACAAAGCCGTGGCCGCCAACACGTTTCGCGAGGATCTCTATTACCGGCTCAACGTCATCCCCATCCGCGTGCCGCCGCTGCGCGAACGCCCGGAAGACATTGCTCTGCTGGCGAACCACTTTCTGAAAAAATATGCGGGCGCGGCCGGCCGCAACATTCTGCGAGTGCATGCGCCTTCGCTCGATGCCCTCTGCGGATACGAATGGCCGGGCAACGTCCGCCAGCTGGAAAACGCGGTGGAGCGGGCGGTTGCGCTCGAAACGACCGACGAACTCCACGTGGAGCTTCCGGCCGAGCGGCCCAAAGCCCGCGCCGCGGCCGCGTCCGCAGGCGGATCTTCCTTTCTCGAAAGCGGCGCGGACCCGGTGCTTCCCCAAGGCATCGGCATGGAAAACTACGTTGCCGGCATCGAGCGCTCGTTGCTGCAGAATGCCCTCAACCACAGCGGCGGGGTGCAGACCAAAGCCGCCGACCTGCTGGGAATCTCCTACCGCTCGTTTCGCCACCTGATGAAGAAATACGAGCTCTAATCAGCCGTCAGCCGTCAGCTGTCAGCCATCAGCCGTCAGCTTTCCGCCTTCAGCTTTCCGCCGTACGCGAACCGTTCTCAACGGAATCCAGCAGCAAGCTGTACCTGGTCACCAGCGCTGAAACTCGGTAGCACTTGAAGCTGACGGCTGATGGCTCCCCTGTGGAAATCTAAGGTCTCAATTCCCTTGCTGGGCGGGCGTGTCAGGTCAATCGTGTAATTTGTGCCCAGGATTTCCTGTAGGACGGGAAGTTTTGCCTAAGTTGTTTGCCTATGCGCCGCCCTGCTTAGCCTTTGCGGCAGGCTCGCCGGGAAAATCCGCATACCCGCGAAAATCGCCTTCCACTGATTTTTGAATGCATTTTTCCGCTATGTTGAAGCAATCCCACGCCCCGCAACCCGCAGTGGAGAAACCATTTCGGAACGTTTGTAGAGAATTGTCTCAAGATGGCATTGAGGATGCTATGAGAATTGGGAGTTGCCCGCCACGCCTTGGGGAGACGTGGCCCAACAAACGTGGCCCAACGTGGCCCAACCAACAAAGAAGGGGAGGATGGAATGAAGGAGCCGTCCGTGCGGCTCGGTCCACGCGAACAGCAGATCGTCGAATTGCTGTTGCAGGGCTGTGACAACGCCGAAATTGCCAGCCAGCTCAAAATGGCGCGGCGCACCGTGAAAGCTCATTTCAACCGGTTGTTTCTCCGTTTCGGAATTACCGGAGGCATCAAGCGAGTCAAACTCGCAACCCTGTTGTATCGGAGGCAAATGTGCATACCATCGGACGTTACGGCAACCGTGTCCCCAGTGAACGTGAGCAGCGTGTCATCGAGCTCGTTGCCGAAGGCCTGAAGAATAAAGAAGTTGCCGAAGCTATCGGGACCACCGAGCACGTGGTGAAGAACTACCTGCGCGTTATCTACGACAAGCTGGGGCTGTGGAACCGCGTGGAACTCGCGCTCTGGTATGAGTCGCGACGGACACCGACGACCTTGTTAACAAATTAAGCCGACCCAACTCAATCTCATCCCGAATCCGCCCTTGCGCCTGAGAATACACGTGCGGCAGCCGCCCTCGGCTGCCCGGCGGCGCGAAGTTCTGCGAGCTTTTGTGTGGCTGCCGATTGCTCGGCGGTGGACCATGCCTGATTCCGCTACTGGCAGCCAAACGTCCGCAGGTTGCGCAGCCTTTCTCCGGCCCCGGGTACGCCCTTGGTGGCCGCGGCATCCAGCAGAAGCCGGGCCTGGTCGCAGTTCTTGGCGACGCCTTCGCCTTTCAGATACAGGTCCGCCAGCAGAAGCGTAGCCTGCCCATTCTCCTTGGCGACCGCTTTCCATAGCCATGGCGCGGCCTGGGCCGGGTCGCGCGGCTGGCCGTTGGTGCCATTCAGGAAATTCTGCGCCGTGGAGAGTTCCTCGCTCCCCGGACCCGGCAAACGCGCGCCCTGCGGGACTTTGCGAACCGCAGGAGCCTCTGCTGGCGAAGTCGAGGCTGCCTTTTGCAGCGTCCCCTTTCTTTGCTCTTCCGGCCCTTGCGCTTCCGGTTCTTGAACTTCCGGCACGTTCGCTTCTACTTTTGCTTCCGGCACTGCCTTGGAACTCGGGGAACCGAAGACGGATGAACCGGCGGCATTCGCAGAACTCGGCGGACTGTTGTCATTTGGCTGCAACGAGCCCGAACTCGATTGCGGAATCCCTGACGGTTTGCCCACGCCGGCGGAATTTCCCGTTTGCTCGCTGGTCGCTTGCTGCGTGGTCGTGGAATTAGATTGCACCCGGCGGGGCGGTTGATCGCTTTTCCTGCCGCGCCACGCCATATAGACCAGCACCAGGAATGCGACGATCACCGCCACGACAATATAAAGGCGGTAAGGACGCGCGGGTTCCTTAAGGTGCAAACTCGGATCGGGCGCGGCATTCGCGGAATGAAGCGGCTCGGAATGAAGCGGCCCGGAACGAAGCGGCCCGGAACGAAGCTCGGAGCGGTCGCCGGAACGACGATCTGCGGAATGAAGATCTGCGGAATGACGATCTGCGGAACGAGAAAAGTATTCGGAACGCGGCAACGTCTCTGCGTTCCGCGCAGGCGCCAGCGGATGTGCGGCCGCGTGACCGTCGTCGTTTGCAGGCGGCTCGTCAGCGGGCTGGGATCGTTCGTGCGATGATTCTTGTTCCGGCGATCGGTGTTGGGATGATGCTTGTTGCGATCCGATGGAATCGCCGGAGAGTTCGCTTGGCCCACGTTGCGCGGGTTCTCGAAACCGAGCGTTGATGCTGGCGGCGATGGAACCGGAACGGTCCAATCTCCCGCCGCATTCTCCACAGAAAAAATTCCCCGCCCGATTCTGGTGGCCGCAACTCGGACAGCGCGGGGAAGCAGAGTGAGTTTCAGAGCGGGCAACGAAAGTCGAAACTCCATTCGATTGCGATTCGATCTTCTGCGGATCGATTTTCTGCGGATCGATTTTCTGCGGATCGATGCTCGGCGGAGCGATGCTCGACTGCGATTCCATGTTTATCGGCGAGTCGATTTTCGCGGGCAGTTCGATGCTCGCCGGCGGCTCAAAAAGCGCGACGTCGTTTTTGGCCGCCGGTGCCGTATGCGGAACCTGATCGGGGACCGCGGCAGGCGTAGCTTCGCCCGCAGGATTTTCCGCCTCCAGTTCGCGCAGCAATTCGAGCAACGCTTCTTCGCGCCTTTCCGGCGGATTGGTGTAGTAGACTTCCGCCCACCGGCCCATGTTCTGCGCCAGCAGCGGATTCATAAGCGGGTTGAATTCGGGCCGGGGCTCGCTATTTGACTTCGCGGGTTCGTCGGTTTGACGCGACAAGGGCGTCCTCCGGTGAGAACGGCATGCGACCAAATCGCTGCCTGAATTTGGATGCCGGATCCCGGATCCAGGGGAACGTTATATTCTAAATGACGCGCACCAGGAACAAGAAGCTGTCGTTCGCCGTTCGCCGTTGGTCGTTGGTTAACGATGTCCGACTGAGGTACCGACTGACGACCAACCACGGCTTTAGGGGGCGAACATACGGCCAAGAGCGCTGTACGTACACCGTTGTAGTCATCATGCAATAAATGTACAATAACGTACATATATTTACGTACATTATTGTCACTTATTCCCATTTTGGGACAGAAAACTTACCCCTTCGCACCAGGGGAAGCGACAAAGCCGGTCAGGTCGATTCTTAAAATGCCCATTGCTGCGCCAGCAACGGCCCGTAGAGCGACGCGGAGAGCGCGACTGGCCCCCACCACGTTGGCGGCAGTTAAAGTTCGCCAGAACGCGTTTATGCGCGTTCTACGACAAATCAACGACTTACACCAACTTTCAACGACTTACACCAACTTTCAACGACTTAGCGAAAAGAGAGGTTTCAAGGTTTCAGGGTTTCAAGGTTTCAGAGTTTCAAGGTTTCAGAGTTTCAAAGCTTCGAAGACACAAGCGACGAGAACCGAAACGATTCGCGACGGCACAAAGATTTTGATTTTGAAACCTTGAAACCCTGAAACTTTGGAAACTCTGAAACCTTGAAGCTCTGAAACCTTGAAGCTCTGAAACCTTGAAGCTCTGAAACCTTGAAACCTCTTGAAACTTTGAAACCTGGAAATTTCAGTTACAGGTTTTGCGGTAGGCAGGCTCGAACTGATCGAGTTGTGCTTCGCGTTGCGTGGTGAATTTTCCGGTCGAGGTTTTGCCGTAGAGATCGGCGCCGGGGCAGTAGTACAGCGCCGTGTGCAGATCGACCCAGACCTGAGTGGATGGGTTGCCCTTATCTTCGGGGACTTCGGGTGGGTCGGCCAGGCCCAGCGAGATCAGCATGCGGTCGAAAAAGGAAAGGTCGGCTTCCGGATCTTTGTGATGAGCGGCGGCCGCATTGGAGGCCGCCGTGGTATCGGACGAGTGGCTCGACCAGATTCCCCAGCGGATGACGCAAGCGACCAGGATCACGGCGACGGCCAGATAGATATCTCCGCGGCGCGTATTCCAAAACCGGGCCAGTGCGGCCGCGCGGGTGTCGGGAGCCAGAGGCTCGAGGAAGTCGCGCGCCGAGGCGGCGGAACTCCAGTCGGGCGGATGCGTGATGGTCGCCGGTACACCAGCCGGTTCAACATCGGGTACACCAGCCGGTTCAACATCGGAAGATGTTTCTTCTTCTGCGCGGTCCGCTCTGTGAGTTTTCGCGGCTTCCGTTTCCCCAGCTTCCGTTTCCCCAGCTTGGGTTTCTGCGGCTTGATGTTCTGCAGCTTGATGTTCTGCAGCTAGATCCTCGGCGGAAAGATGTTCCGCGGAAAGATGCGCAGCGGCTTGACCTTCAGGGAAATGTTTCGCGGCGAGCTTGGGGAGAAGTTCGGCGTCGGAAATTCCCGCGTCCGCCACATCCGCTACGGATTCTTTTCCGGCGGAGGCGTCGATGGGAGCGGGTTCCTTCGCGCGTTGGCGCTCCGGGGAAGGCTTCTCGGCCTCACCGGCGGGCGGGGTTCCCCTTTTCTTTTTCTCTTTCTCCTTCTCCTTCTCCTTCTCCTTCTCTTCCTGCATGTACCAGAGAGAGGCCAGCTTGGTCTGCATGCTGGGCGGCTCGTAGGCGGCGGTGCGCGACAATCCGCAATGCCCGCAAAACTGTTCTGTGGTGGCCACTTCGCGTCCGCATCGACGGCATAAGCACGAACTGGCCGCGGTGTCCGCGGCTGATGTCTTGGGCGCGGGATCCGCAGCCGCAGCCTGATTGACCGCAGCCTGGTTGACCGCAGCCTGGTTGACCGCAGCCTGGTTGACCAGGGCTTCCAGGTTGGGTTGAAGTTTCTCCAGCGCCTCCAGCACCGCGGCGCGTTCATCGGCCAGCGACTTCTTGCGCGCGGCTTCTTCTTCCCGAGCCTTTTCTTGGGCTTCTTCTCGAGCTTCTTCGCGACCCAGGGCCTCGGTCACCAGTCCGGCCATCAACTGGCAGGTGTGCACATCCTGATCGGTGAAGGCATGTGGGGTTGCGTAGTAGAGTTCGAGTCCGCCCACGACTTCGCCATCGTGAAAGATGGGCACGGCGATCAGCGACTGGATGCCGCGGCGGCGGCATTCCTCGGTATCGACGAGAAATTCGGGATTGATGTCGGCGCAGCGGAAAACCTGCGAGGTGCGCAGGCACGGCCGGCTCAGAGACTTCTCCATGGGAACGCCGGCGTTGGTGGGCGGCGTTTGCTCACCCGCGACCGCCAGGTAGCGCACGGCTCGGCCGTCGGCAATGGCGATGGCTGCGCCGCGGCCGTGGGCGAATTCCAGAACGCGCTCGACCACCAATTCCAGGGCAGGCTGCAGTTCGAGATGGCGAACCTGAATGTGATGCTGGGTTTCGACGATTTTCGCCAGTGTGACCGTGTAATCGGCGGGAGCGGTGGGCACCGATTCCGCGGCGAGAGATTCCGAGGAGATTGAAGGGGTAAGAGAAGAGACGGGAGAAGGTGATTGGCCACGATCCTCGGCTTCTGCCTGATCGCGCTTTAATTCTAATCCGAGTTCCAGTTCCTGCATTTCCCGGTTGTGCTGTTGCAGCACAAAGGCGGCTTCCAGCAATTTGCCGAGCGCCTGTTCGTCGAGAACTGGTTTGTTCTTACTCTCGGATACGACTTCTTTTGCCACCGTTCGAAACCCCGTAGGCCACGCAGACCGGTTCCGGGAACCGGGAATGCGCCTATTCTATGCAAATTCCCGCCATCCCGAAACCCAGGTTGGGCAGGCAATTCATTGGCATGGGGGAACGATGAAGAATTCTTGCAGTCCCGAAAACCGGGCTTTCCTTGCCGCTTCAATTCTTGCCGCTTCACACCGGACTGCTTCAATCCTGCTTTCTAGTTTACCTCCGGAGTCGTCGGCTTGTGATGGTCAAGCTGGCTGCAGTGGAATCCAAAGGTCACGTTGCCGGGGGGTGACGATGGTAACCGCGCTGTCAGTTCTTAGTTCTCAGTTCTCAGTTGTTTGACGTTGGCGGTGTTCAGCTCCTGAAGATCATTGCTTGTCGAATGATTTTGGCGGCAGCAGGATCTGCACGCCGAAATAGCCCACGAAATAAGGCTGATCGCTCTGCGCCGGCCTAAGGGCGCGGCCCGCCATCAGCAACAGGATGAAGGGACGGTGCAGTTTATAGCGAGCTCCGACGTCGAGCACCGGCTGCACGAATGCGGGCTGAATGGATGAAGAATGGAAGGTTCCGGTGGTGTAGAGTTCGGCATCCACTTCCAGTTTCCTGGTGAAGTCGTGCCCGACCACCAGGCCGAACAACCACCCATCCGGGCCCAAATGTACCAGGTTGTATCCCGCTTCGGCATTCACATCGACCGGACCGATTTTTTTGGTGAACTCCAGAGGAAGAATCAAGCTGGCCCCCGGAGGCGTAATGCCGCGCTGGACCGCGTGATTGGGGTTGTTGAGCGAGAGCTGCGGAAAGATCGAAAACGCCATGCCCGCTTCGCCCGAATCGTAGAAGCGCCACTTTACGCCCAACTGGTCCTGCCCCATGCCGTATTTTGCGGGAGCGCCCTGATTCCACACCCGCAGCCACGCGTCTTCGTAAGTCAGCTGGATGCGGTCGCCTACGCCGAAGTTGATGTCGACGTCGGGGGTGTGCGTAGTCGATTGTCCGTTGAAAAGAAACGGCATGTACCCGAGATTGATCTCCCAGTCCTTGTTGCCGGGAGTGCCGGGATCGTTGGTGTAGTAGGGCGGGCCGCCCTGGGCATGGGAAAGACATGAGGCCAACATCAGGGCGACAAAGAAAAGAATGAAGCGGCGCAGCCTTGCGCGGGGATATCGAGTCAGCATTTGCTGGCCGCCGAGTTCGGCGCAGTCTCCCTTCGTGATTTTGCGCAGCGCAGGCTGAACTGATTGCCAGCCTGTGCAAAAGTCGGTCGCATCCGACTGCCAAGCCCAACATGGGAATCGCAGGCGATCGGACCGGTGAAAACGGGAAGGGCTTGCGAGAGCCCAACTATTGCGATCATACCGCCTTCTCCGCCTAACCATCGGACCAGCGGGTGCGGTTGCGCAAGTCTTGATGGCTGAAGCAGATTCCTCGAAGTGGTCAAACTGCCGGACGGCCGTCCGGCGGCGGCGGCAGGATGGCCGGGATCTTGATTTTCGCAAGCCGGTGAGGCGTTGCGAGTTGTTTCGGAGTGCCGAAATGGAATGGGCGGCTTCGCGCGGCCGGCTGAAAAGCGGCAGGAAAGAACCACGGTCCCCGCCCACAAGTGTCAAGCCTGAAAGGCGTTAGCTGGGAAAGCGGGTTGGCGACGAAGAAATGGCGAAGGAGATGCTTTAAGAAATGCGAAGGCAAGATCAAACAGGCTGGAGGTAGCCATCGTGATCGATCTGGGTCAAGTCAAAGTCACGCCTCGGGATCAGCAGGTTCTGAACCTGCTGGTGCAGGGCTGCAGCAACAAAGAAATTGCCGGGCAACTCAACATCAGCCCGCGTACGGTCAAACAGCATCTGCGTACATTGTTTCTGCGGGCCGGGATACGCGAAGGCCGCAAGCGGGTCAAACTCGCCATCGCCGTGTTCGGGAACGAGGGGGCGCAATTATGATGCCCCGGGAGCAATTGAGCCCGAAGGAAATCCGGATTGCGATTCTGGTATGGCAGGGGCTGACCAATCGCGAAATCGGCAAGATGGTTGGCACCACCGAGCAGGTGGTCAAGAATCACTTGCGCAGCACGTTCGACAAACTCGGCGTCTGGAGCCGGCTGGAACTTGCCATGTATGTGGCCACGCACGGGGGAAAAGAATGGCCGGCGTCGGAACCTGAGACCGATCGGGAAGACCGGGGGGAAGACCGGGCGATTGGGGCGGATTAGCTGTCCAGTCCCGAGCGGGGCCAATCGTTTTTTCGGCGGAGGCAGCTTCTGGCGACAAGCGGGCTTGTCGGAACAAGCAGTTGTGAGTCGCGAGTCGCACGCTGCGAGTCGAGAGATCCGGGCGAAAGCCGGGTTCGCTGGGAACTCAAGGCTTGCTTCCGGGAAGAATCAGCTTGGTCCGATGGAAATCAGCCTTGCGAAAGAATCAGCGGAGCCGTTTCGGAAGGTTCGTGTTGTTTCTTTGCGGCGAAACTGCAAAAGGTTTCATGAACGAGGCCGGGAGGTCCTCATGAGATTGCGCTAAATGTATGTAAGCGCAGAGGGTTCGCTTATTTCGGAGGCGGAAGCGGAATTGCACTAGGAAGCGCGATCTGGGCAACTACGGGCTCACGCCAGCCACCAACCGGCTTCGCGAGCTTGATTTCGCAACCCCCCCGAGGCGAAACCAGCGATGGCCTACAAAGAGATTTTCTGGATGGCGTGCGATTCCACCGAACAACTGAGGGCCGAATACGGTCCCTTTCACACCCGTGCCGATGCCGAACGTGAGGCAAAAAAGCTGGGATTCTGCTACCTGCTGCGTTACGAACACATCATGGGCGACAATGAAGAGATTGAGGACGTGCGCTGTATCTTCATTGAATTGCCCGGAGCGCGGGCGGTGGGCGCCGACCCGGTGACTCTGCATACCCGCTGCGCCACCTGCGGCGAATCCGCCGCGCACGAAAAGGGCTGGCAGGCTGAGGTCTGGGCCGACATTCATGAGTTCGAACATGTGCGCCACCTGGTGCGCCTGTTCCAGCACGCGCACGGCCAGGGACTGAAAGAAGTCGCCGGCTGGCGCGGGTAGGCCGCGGCAGTTCGTCCCGAGAGCAACCCCCAACCAAAACCGCAGAGGATGCGGAGTACGCCAAGGAATCCATTTCCTTCAGTCCCCGGCGTAATGTTGGCATCCCTCGGTTTCGGGCGCACCCCGCTGGGCGGGAAGTTCGCGGTGATGAACGGCCAGACGCTGCAGAAGGGATTCATTCCACTGCCCACGGGGGCCAAGGCGATCTATACTTCCTCGGGCCTGACATACTATCGTCACCACGATCAGGTGGGCAGCTCGCGGTTGGCCACCACGCCCAGCCAAACGCTATACTCGTCTACCGCGTATGCGCCGTTTGGCGAGCCCTACAAGCAGGCGGGCACGACCGACTTGTCATTCACCGGTCAGGATCAAGACACGATCTCAGGCATGCACGACTTCCAGGATCGCCGGTTCATCCCGGTACAGGGGCGCTGGCTGACGCCCGACCCGGCGGGGCTGAGCGCCGTTAACATGGCCAATCCCCAAAGCTGGAATCGGTATGCCTACGTCAACAACAATCCTCTGGCCATGATCGATCCGTTTGGCGACGACGGGTGCTATGCGAACATGGCATATTGCACTGTCAATGGAACGCCCGGCGCCTGGACCTCAGGGGGTGGTCCGACGAGCATAATGAATGAGGGCGGCAGCCCCGGTTATGTCCCGGGAAGCGACCTCAATGCGGGATTGTCAGCCTGGCTTTCTTACTTGATACATGGTACATACTACCCTCCTGGCAGCTACTTTGGCAGCGAATACTGTGTTGACTCAGAGGAGGAAGATGAAGCCGCCATCTGTACGCCGGGAGGCGGCGGCACGATTACCGACTATAACGCAGGTGACGGAAACAACGGGCAGACGAGTTCCCAATGTTTAGTTAAAGTCCAGAATGCAGTCCAAAATGCCTTGGGGCAAACCGTTAGTTACCAGGGCCAGACGCCGGGCACGGAACAGTCTAACGCGTTTAATTTCAACTTCCTTGTTGCGGGGTACACAGGAGGTATAGGTGGCCTTTGCGGGAGATATCTGCCACCTGGATTGTTCGGAGCCGTTACAGGCATCGGACCTTCTCTGCACATAGTGTCACAACCTGGATTCTGTAACCCTATGGGCGATCCAACGAACACCGGTATGACCCCAGATGGGTTCTTGGTAACCGCGCACATCGACTCGGCATTTGGGTGGAACCCAATTGGTTTCATCTGGCATGAAGTAGTCGATGTACTCCTCAAGCGGAATCATGGGTGCTGAGATGAGAGCATCGAAAAGGATTTTGCGCTTCGTCTTCGCAGGCCTGTTCTTGCTGTCGACTGTGGAATTACCGGCAGCTGAGCAACCAAAGTTATCCGCTCTATTAATCGGCGAAGTCAGTGCTTCAGTCTTGCCTGGGGGTGGAAGGGACTCGAAGATTACGGCCTTTGATTTAGCGCCAGATGGTGATCTCCTAGCGGTACTCTATTCGAATTGGTCTGCACAAACGAACTTTAAGTTATCGGTTGCGATTTGGGACGTTCGAGCTAGAGCCGTTGTGCAAAATGCTCAGGTTGGCGTGCACGATGTATCTACCTCCACCTTTTCTCTTGTTGACGATGAGGTAACCTTTACCGCGGACAAGAAATACCTGATTGTACTTGGCCTTGGGAAGGTCTGGATCTTGGACGCAAGCACGTGCGCTGTGGTTCGTTCAATTGATTCGCCACGGGCAGAACTAGGGGAGCCCGTGCATTTCCTGACCGCGGATCGCTCCACTTTGGCAGTGACGTATAAGCAAGGATACAACCAGTTTAACATTGCTCTGTTTGAGATCCCCAGCGCGAAGATAACAGCGAGCTGGCAGTCGTCGGCGTTTCCTCAGTCATTTTCACCCGACGGTAACTTGGCGGTCGGACCGGATGCGGAAGGTTACAATCAAGGAGGCGTGAGTAATTTGCTTGTAATGGATGCAAGAACTGGGGCGAAGATAAAATCCATTCCTGTTAGCTTTGGTTTTAAGAAGTGGAGGCCCGACGGGAAAAAGGGCTCGTTTACGGCCCGATTCGTAGACAATGAAGAGGTAGTAGTAACACCTGATAATATGACCGATCACACTGGGCATCATTCGGGAAACAGCATGGAAGTAGTCAATGTCCGCGAGGGTCGTTTGGCCCGCGAAATCACGCCTAAGAACTTCGGACCAACCGGGGAGCTCACTGTCTCGTCCGATCTCTGCTACTTTGCGGTGTATAGCCATAACGTTAGCGGATTCGCGAAACTCTCAGATGGGTTGTGGCCGGATTTCGATAAACCCCAACTGATGCTGTATTCTGCGGATGAGACAAAGCCGGAGCTCGTGATTCCAGGCTTGAAAGCTGACGGAGCAGTCGCTCATCTACGGAACATGATCTTACCGAGTCTGTCGAACAATGCTTCCGTCGTGGCCCTCGCGCAGGCCGGAGCGGTAAAGGTCTTCCAAATAAAAGAATGACAAAGTTGTAAGGCGAACCCGCGAGTTCAGTGTTCTGGCGGGTGGCCCAGCCTTTCGATTTTCCTGACGCCACCACGACCGAGGGTGCCCCACCCTTGCGCTCTTTGCAAGAGCCTGCCCTGAGCGCAGTCGAAGGGGTGGGTACCACGAGCGTATATTGGTTGGGCTTTGCCGCGATGAATTGGGCTCACGAATCTACGGTGTCGGCAGCATCGTGCCCGCCCCTTCGACTTCGCTCAGGGCAGGCTCTTGCAGAAAACGCAAGAGCGGGCACCCACAGTTTTTAAAATACGAAGAGAAGGGAACGAAAGGATGGGCCACCCGCCTTCCAAGTCTACTCGCCCGCGAGGAGCCGACACGGTTATCCCATCAGCCTCCGTCCCAAAATTCTACGTGTTTGCTCCGGTTTCATGCGGAGCACCCGACGTATTCGGTGTCTGGTTTTTCTTGAATATCGCGCCAGCTGCTGCCGCCCCTATCGAATAAGATGCTGAAGCGTAGAACGGCATAGTAAATACCAACTGGTCAAAGCAGAGATCTTGGAGCTGGCACGCTCGTCCGAAAAAGTGCGCAATTCGAGATCCAAACGTCAGCGACCTCACGGCGGGGAATGCGACAATCCCTACGCATAGAATCAGAAACGGGAGCACCCAAACCCATTGCATTGCTTTGTCCCTGAGGCGTTTCCCGAGCGACCATCCGAGGAAGAATGCAAGGAAGACCTGGGCTGGAAAGTAAGGTATTTCAGTGACAAGTCTATGGAGGTCACGAATCGGGAAGTGGTAGCCGATGAGACGAAGCAGGTCAAACCCAAAGCCAACCAGGAATGGAGCCGCGATAGGAACACCCAGCGCCGCTGTGAGTTGATGCATGACGAAGAACAGCACGCGCTTCGCCGGCGATGCGTGGCTTCGTGCTCCCGAATTGTTCATGTGTCTCCTCCGAGTCCTGCTACTGTTGGGGATATTCATTCACGTCTTTGATGCACTCCGCCGCCGACGCTGCGTGCGCGGCAGCTCCCGCTGTCGTGTCTGGAGTTTGTGAACCGGCTCCTTTCGGGTTCATGGCATGGTCTGCGCTATGGACATCACGCTGGCCGCTTGGGGTGCCCTCAGGAGAATCCGTCGAGTCCCGAGGCTGGTTCTCCCGAGTGGAGGTTATCGGGCTTACATTGTCAGGGTCCGTACCGAAGAGGCAACCGACGTACATTACCCATCTCTCCCAAGTCGAGACAGGTTTAAGCTCCGGCTTGACAGGGCCTATGTGGGCCTGCTCCTTCACTGGTTTCCCAGCCTTTACATGGTCCTCATTTCGTTTTACGGGGCCTATATGATCCTGCGGCTTGTTTTCCTCTTTCTTAGTCTCCTCTGCCGGTTTCTGGGGTGCGTTCCTCCCGCCCGCCGTCTGACCGCCATTCGCGCCGCCGCCCTGCGTCCCAGAGTCGACCGCCGCAGGCGTTCCCGAAGGCCCTCCCTCTTCATCGTGCCCGTCCGGGTCGATGCGGTTGAGCGGCCCATTCTCGACATACGAATACAAATTAAGCGACTGCGGATCGCCGAACTTGGCATACGGGACAGTCGTGGGTTTCGCCGCCCAGTCCGGCGTCATGAACCGTCCCAGCGCCGACGAATCGTAGCGCGCCCCGAAGTTATCCAGCCCGCTCTCCGCGTCCCGCTCCTTACCGGTGAACTTGTAGTTCTGGCTCACCCCACTGCCCGCGCAGTAGTCGTACTCCACCCCTCCATAGGGATAGTAGTCGATGTCCTGCTCGCAAGTCGTGCCCGTCTGGCTGTAGATCACTCCGTGCGAGCCGAGGTGGTCAGAAAAGTAATAATGCACGGCTACGGTGGTTCCGGTGGAAGTCGTGTCGCGACGGGCAATCCGCGCGCCGCCGAAGAAGAGATACTCTTCTTCATCGTTGCCGCCCAGATCGGTTTCCGCCAGAGTTTCCGATCCAGTCCCTTTCCAGTAGAGTGTGCCAGTGGTTCCGCTGGTAGGGCAGGCCGTGGTCGCGCTCGCGACCGCGCATTTCTCGACTCGCTCCCCCTTGCCGTCGTAAATGTAACCATCCTCCGCGGTTGGACACGCATGCCACTTCGTGGCGGATTTAGCCACCTACAGTGTCGGCAGCATCGTGCCCGCCCTTGCAAAGAACGCAAGAGCGGGGCACCCACAGTTGTGGTTCTATCCGCCCGATCAAAAGCCTGGGCCACCCGCCGCCTGCTACTGGTCCGTGTAGACCTCGTCCACTTCGAGTTTCAAGGTCCAAGTTGAGGTCGAGCCCGCTCTGACCAGCATACGTCGGCATCTGGGCTCTGAAGTTCCCTCGCTCACAAACACGTCATAGACCCCTGGTGGAAGTGAAGCCTCATAGCGTCCGGCACGAGAGCTCTCTAGAACAAAAGACTTTTGGGAATTGACCTTGCGCACGAAGCCGTGCGCTTCGACGTACACATATGTAGCTGGGGTATTATCAACGTCTCCCAAAGTCACCAACACAACAAGAGTTCCATCTTTCTCCGAAGGACGGCCTGCGTCAGCCGTTCTCCCTATCGACAAAAGTGCAAGCAGGAGTACGACAACGCTCAAATGTCTAAAACGCAGAACATTCATGGAAGTCTTCCTTTCTGCAACGTTACGGGCCGATAGGCGGGTGGCCCAGCCTTTCGATTTTCCTGACACCACCACGACTGAGGGTGCCCCATCCTTGCGTTCTTTGCAAGGGTGGGTACCACGAGCGCATATTGGTTGGGCTTTGCTCTATGAATTGGGCTCACGAATCTTCGGTGTCGGCAGCATCGTGCCCGCCCTTGCAGAAAACGCAAGAGCGGGCACCCACAGTTTTTAAAATACGAAGAGAAGGGAACGAAAGGATGGGCCACCCGCCCTGGCTCTGAGTCTGGCCGTTATTCTGCGCCGCCGCACGGCCATGCCCGTCGTAATGATACGCTTATGATTCGATGCGCTTATTCATTCTTCGACAGGGAAATCCAGACCACTTTTCCCTCGCGAATTCCGAACTCTGCAATCCTTAAGTCATCCGGCGCACCTTGGTAAACCAGCACCGCGTCGCCAAGCTCTGGCCTTTTCTTATCGGTGTAATGGTTATCTGTTCGGTCACCATGAATCACCCAGCGGTACTTTGTCCCCTCTATTTTGTCCTCCTTCGACGGTTTACCGTACGCTTTCCTAACTTCGTTGGCTGTGCTCGAAAGCCCAATGCCCCTCTTGGTCTTCCAGGCCGCCAAGTCATCGGGCGTAGCCTCTGCGGATCGGTTAACGCAATTCGGAAAGCTGCTTAGGGTCACAGTGCCAGCTACTTTGGCATCATAGGCTGCAACCATGCGCGTGAGTGCGACAAATACCTTGCCGTCCTTGGATCGGTAGCAAAACACATCTCCCGTCGTTGATGATGCTTGCCCAAGCTGCTCAAACAAACTTTTCATGGAGACGTCCGCGTCGATGCGAAAAGGCCCAAGAGCGTTCGGCCCTGCATAGTTCTGTCCTTCCGCATAACCTATTGCGACAAAGAAAACGGCTACGAGAATATGGAATGACTTGAGCATGAATTACTCCCTCACGTATGGAATTACAACGCCGGGGTTGGCCTGTTGGAACTGAGTGATGGCATTCCCCAGATTGATGACATCTTCATTCTGACCACGGGTACAACCCAGCGTCGGTTTCCAGCCCTGTTGTGGCGCAAGAGGGTCGGCCAGTCCAGTCCCACCACCGTGTATGTCTCGGCCACGAGAGTCACCTGTATCAATAAATGCTCCCTTTGGGCCGTACGCTGCACTTTCCCAGTGCCTGTTACTGACGCCCGCGACATCGCTCTTGTACGGGGCATCCGCGCCCGGTTTCGCGCTCTTGGCAACGTCATTGTGTGTTTCGATTTGGGTTACCGTTAGCTTGTCGTTTTTATCCGTCGTAAGAAGGGTTGTCGTATGCCCGCTCATGTCTGTCTTGAGCTCGGCCATCGGAGGGGGCTTTGGAGTTGGGGGATTTGTGTTTATCGTATTTTGCGCCGCATTTTTTATCTGGTCGGATGGCGCGTTACCGCCCGATGCTGTCTGGCTTTGCTGTTCCCTCTGACGTTGTTGCGCCGCGAATAGGGCACCGAGCCCAATCAAGTTGTGCCCGTCAGGGTCGATGCGGTTGAGCGGACCATTCTCGACATACGAATACAAATTAAGCGACTGCGGATCGCCGAACTTGGCATACGGGACAGTCGTGGGTTTCGCCGCCCAGTCCGGCGTCATGAACCGTCCCAGCGCCGACGAATCGTAGCGCGCCCCGAAGTTGTCCAGTCCGCTCTCGGCGTCGCGTTCTTTGCCGGTGAACTTGTAGTTCTGGGTCACGCCGCTGCCCGCGCAGTAGTCGTTCTCCACCCCGCCATAGGGATAGTAGTCGATGTCCTGCTCGCAAGTCGTGCCCGTCTGGCTGTAGATCACTCCGTGCGAGCCGAGGTGGTCAGAAAAGTAATAATGCACGGCTACGGTGGTTCCAGTGGAAGTCGTGTCGCGACGGGCAATCCGCGCGCCGCCGAAGAAGAGATACTCTTCTTCATCGTTGCCGCCCAGATCGGTTTCGGCCAGCGTGTCGGAACCGGTGCCTTTCCAGTAGAGCGTGCCAGTGGTTCCGCTGGTAGGGCAGGCCGTGGTCGCGCTCGCGACTGCGCATTTCTCCACTCGCTCCCCCTTGCCATCGTAGATGTAACGATACTCCGCGGTTGGACACGCATGCCACTTCGTGGCGGATTTAGCCACCTACAGTGTCGGCAGCATCGTGCCCGCCCTTGCAAAGAACGCAAGAGCGGGGCACCCACAGTTGTGGTTCTATCCGCCCGATCAAAAGCCTGGGCCACCCGCCAAGAACTGCAACTATTCCGCTCACGGAGTCCGTTGCCTCCTAGATATAATAGCGAGAGGTGGTTTTCAGAGAGGCAATCCGCAACGGGAAGTAGTCACATCGCGCGCTCCCGACGGACTCCACCCTCCCGACTGTATCGGCACCGCTATCTTTAAGGATTCCGACCTTTTTTGATCGAAAATTACAACTAAAGCGCTCTATGTGCGTAGCCACACCGAAGTCTTATCAGAAGAAGAGGAAGCTTGGTTTAGCGCATTCCTCCCGCTCGGTAAAATGACAGTTGTGTTACAGCTTTAGTTTGCGGACTATTTGTCATTCTCCATACTTCTTGAGCAAGATCCTTGCCGCGACGAAAAGGCACACTGAGCCGATGACCGACAAAGCAACCGTTGCTATCATCCACCAGATACCCGAGGCCGGTTCGTGCAAACCGCCTGACAGCACCTGCACCGCTCGCGTGAACACTTCGTCAGTGACAACGAAAGTGACAATCGAGACGACTCCAATCGCCTCTAGGGTGGCAATGATCTTATCTTCCGCGATCTGGTGTGCGTGCTCGACAATCTTATGGATGAAGAACAACAAAGCGCCCACTATCAAGAGGCAAATGATGAACGCGCCCATCGCCCGCCACTCGATAGTCATTTTATATATCCGATTCTGCGCCCTTTGATCCGGAACGCGAGACGCAACAGCAGGATCAGTTCCGCAAGGAGAATGGAGCCGCACACGTACAGTGCCGCTCGGGAAATGAAAGACCTGGTGTAGCTGAATCCGGTATTGATAATAGCCAGAGCAGCACAGCATCCAACGACCGATGTCAAAGAAATCATCCAGCCGGCAGATAGACGAACTAGCGCGAGACCCAAACAGAGCAAGGTCATAGATGCCGCAATACCGAGTGTTCGATCTGAGAACAGAGCCGTCAGCACCAACGCTGCAGATGTCGTGTACGAGTAAGCGCTGATTATCGAACTGACCGGCCAACGAAGGACGGGATCACTCCCATCGAATCTCACAGCATCGATCGCAAATACGAACCCCATAATCAATGCAAGGGACATCATCGTGACCAAGGTTGTCGTCCCCTGCGTGGCAGCATCAGGAAAAAGGACTCCCTGAAGGTTCCATAGATAACTGATGTAGAGGAAGAGCAGGATCACCAGAAGCACGATCACGGGGGCTACGGTTGTGCTTTTTTCCGGTTCCATCGAAGGGATCGTCCACTTGACGGGGGATTTCGATTCTTGCGCATCCAGCGGGAGACAGTATACACCCCGCCTTCCTAGCAGGCTGCTGAAAAATTGACGGTGGCGGTTTTGTTCTTGCCGTTTTTCATGTTTGTTGTTGTTGTGGAGTAGAAAGAGCGCTGTTTTCGCGGCCTTTTCCCGGCGATTCCTGACCCGCCGGACACACTTCGGCCCCGGCCTACACCGCCGGAACTGCGGGCGGGTGGCCCACCCTTTGGTTTCGATGAGTTCACCACGACTGAGGGTGCCCCATCCTTGCGCTCTTTGCAAGGGTGGGTACCACGGTCGCATATTGGCGGGCTTTTTCGCTATGAATTCAAGGCCGTGCTGCGCGAATCTCATGGTGTCGGCAGCAACGTGCCCGCCCCTTCGGCTTCGCTCAAGGCAGGCTCTTGCAGCGAACGCAAGGACGGGGCGCACCCTTAGCATGGATGACGCAGGCAAACATCGACGCAAGCATAAGTCCACACGGCCAAGTCATCCGGAAAGGCTGGCTGGTGCCTCAGTGATCTTCCTTAAGGATCTCCGCGTCCTCGGCGGTTTTCATTTGCCGTGAGTTGCGTTTTTTATTTGTTCTGGGTGGAGAGATTGCTGGCGGCGGCGCTGTCTAGCATCCAGATTAGTTTGCCGGCTGCGGGGCGGACTAGCTTTGCGGGATACTGCTCGCCGGGCGCATTTTCTTCTAAGACCGTTTTGAGCACGGGAGCTTTGTCGGTTCCGCTAACCAGAAACATTACGCAGCGGGCTGCATTCAGCAGCGGGAGCGTGAAGGTTAGCCGGTTGGTCTTTAGTTTCTCGACCCAGTTGGCTACTACGAGCCTAGATTTTTCCTGCAATGCGGCGGTTCCGGGAAATAGCGATGCCGTGTGCCCGTCCGGTCCCATGCCGAGCAGGATTAGATCGAAGGTGGGAACGGCCGATTCTTGCTCGAAGAATTTGTGCAGCGTTTGTTCGTAGGCTTCGGCTACTGCGGCGGCGTCTGGGTTCTCGGTTTGAAAGCGAAATACGTTTTCCTGCGGCACCGGAATTTGCGACAACAGGGCTTCGTTCGCCATGCGGTAGTTGCTGTCGCGATCGGTGGGGGCGACGTGGCGCTCGTCGCTCCAGAAGAAATACATGCGATCCCAGGGCAGGGAGGTGCGGGCGTTGGTGGCGAGCAGCGTGTAAAGGCTTTTCGGAGTGGAACCGCCCGATAATGCGATGGTGAAGCGGCCGCGTTCGCCGCTTTCGCCGCTTTCTTCTACGGCTTCTTTGGCCAGCTTGGCAATGGTTTCCGCCGACTCGGCAAACAACTCCTGCGGAGTGGTCAGAATGCGAATTTCGACGGAGGAGTCCACCGGCATTACTCCGGGCGGGAAGCTCGAACTGCGGCGCAGCGGGCCGCGCCCAGCAATCCGGCTTTCTCGTTGGTGACGACATAGACGGGCATGGCTTCCATAAGAGGCTTCAGGCGGCCTTTCTCGAGGAATGCCTGCATGAATCGCGGTTGCTGCAACTTGGGCAGGATTTTGGGCGCGATGCCCCCGCCCAGAAAGATTCCTCCCGTGGCCATGGTTTTGAGGCCGAGATTGCCGGCTTCGGCGCCATAGACTGAGATCCAGAGATCGAGGGCTTTTTCCGCCAGCGGGTCGGTTCCATCCATGGCCGCTCGCGAGATGGCCGCGGCGGCATCGGGCTTCGTGGTATCGGCGAGTCCGGCAGATCCCGCTTCGGGATGGTGATCGCGGAAGAACTCATACACATTCACCAGGCCGGGGCCGGAGAGAATGCGTTCGTAACTCACGTGGCCGAAGCGCGATTCGAGGAAGCGCAGCAACTCGATCTGCAAGTCGCCTTGCGCGGCGAAATCGGTGTGGCCGCCTTCGCAGGCGAATACATGATGGGTGTGGCCATCCCAGAACAATCCGGCCTGGCCCAGTCCGGTTCCGGCGGCGATGACGGCCTGATTGCCGGCGACCGAATCGCTGGGGCCACTGAGTGCAACAGGACTGAGTGGAACCAGATCAGTTTCCGCCAGCGCGCCGATGCCCCAGGCGGTCGCTTCCAGGTCATTGATGAGGAGCGTGGCGGGAATTTGAGTCTGTTGGGCGAGGCGCGACTGCTCGATGACCCAGGGCAGGTTTGAGGTTTCGACGCGACCGTTGCGCACCGGGCCGGCAATGCCGAAACATGCGGCTTCCGGGCGTGTGCCGGAATCGTTCAGGAAGCGGGTAACGATCTCGCCGAGTTCCTTGTGCTCGCGGCTGGGGTAGACGCGCTCGGAGATGAGGTCCAAATGGCCATTCTGTGATTGAAAGTAAGCCAGTCTGGCATTGGTGCCACCAATATCGCCGGCCAGAATCATTTTTCGAAGTTCCTCCAGCGGCGGCCGTCGCGGTCGAGTAACTCGTCGGCTTCTTTGGGGCCCCAGGTGCCGGAAGCGTAGTTGGGGAAATTGCGCGGGGGCAGCGCCTTCCACAGGTCGAGCACCGGGTTGACCACGGACCAGCCGGCTTCGACCATGTCGGCCCGCTGAAACAGGGTTTGATCGCCAATCATGCAATCGTGCAGCAGGCGCTCGTAGCCGGTGGAAGGCTGTTTGCCGAAATATTCCTGATATTCGAAATTCATGTCGACTGTGCCCAGGCGCATGACCGGGCCGGGAACCTTGGCCGCGAACTGCAGTGAGATGCCTTCTTCCGGCTGAATGTGCAGCACCAGCTGATTGGGCATGAGATGCTCGACCGGCGTGTCGCGGAACAGCACAAACGGCGCCCGCCGAAACTGTATCACGATATGGGTATTGCGCACCGGCATTCGCTTGCCGGTACGGAGATAGAAGGGAACGTCGGCCCAGCGCCAGTTGTCGATATTGAGCTTCATGGCGACGAAAGTTTCGGTGCGGGATTCGGGAGGAACGTCAGGCTCGCTGCGATAGGATTTGACGCGCTTGCCGTCTTCGGTGCCATCGCCGTATTGGCCGCGCACGGTGCGGCTGAGCACGTCTTCGTCGCCCATGGGCTGAATGGCGTGGAGAATCTTGGCCTGCTCGTCGCGCACCGCGTTGGCGTCGAAAGAAATCGGCGGCTCCATGGCGGTGAGACTGATGAGCTGCATGATGTGGTTGGGGACCATGTCGCGCAGGGTGCCGGCATTGTCGAAGTAGCTGCCGCGGCCCTCTACGCCCACGGTTTCGGCCACCGAAATCTGCACGTGATCGATGTAACGGCGGTTCCAGACGGGCTCGAAGATTCCGTTGGCGAAGCGAAACGCCATGATGTTCTGCACGGTTTCTTTGCCCAGATAGTGGTCGATGCGATAAATCTGTTTTTCGTCGGCCACGCGCAGCAGTTGCTGGTTCAGGGCCTTGGCCGATTCCAGATCGTGGCCGAAGGGTTTTTCGATGACCACGCGCCGCCAGTGATTGTTGCTTTGATCCATCAGGCCATTGGCGACGAGTTTCTCCACGATCGGTCCAAAAAAACTGGGAGCTACCGCCAGATAATAGAAGAAATTTTCGTGGGTGCCGTGTTCCTGATCGATTTTGGCGAGGGAAGTCTTGATCTGCGCGTAGAGATTGTCGTCGTCGAAATTTCCGGCGACGTAGTAGAAGCGGCGGGAGAACCATTCCCACAGATCGTTGTCCACGCAATCGCCGCAATAGGCCTTGATGTCGTCGTAAATGTGCTTGCGAAATTCGTCGTCGGCCCAGCCCGCGCGGGCCACACCCAGGACAGCGAATTCGCGCGACAGCAGGCCGGCTCGCGCCAGGTTGTAGAGGGCGGGAATGAGCAGGCGGCCGGTGAGATCTCCGGCTGCGCCGAAGATCACCATGACACAGGGGTCGCTCTGTTTGCCGATGCGCGGCGGCGCCGCTTGGGTTTGATCTGCGATTTCAGCCATAGGACGATTCCTTTGGGTGCTGTCGGTTGTTTCTTATCAGTCGTTGGTCGTCGGTCGTTGGTCGTTAGCTAACGGCCAGCGACTAACAACTAACGACTACGAGCTTTCCTAGGCACTGGTTTTCTTAGGACTGCCCGCTTCAACGTGTCCGCCGAATTTCTGGCGCATGGCGGAGAGCATTTTTTCGGCGAAAGTATGCTGCTGGCGCGAACGGAAGCGCACGTACAACGCGGCCGTGAGAACGTCTGCGGGGACGGCTTCGTCAAGCGCTGCTTGAATGGTCCAGCGGCCTTCGCCTGAGTCTTGCACGAATCCTTCGTATTCGGAAAGCGTGGGATTTTCCGTCAAGGCCATGGCCGTCAGATCCAGCAGCCAGGAACTGACCACGCTGCCGCGCCGCCAGACTTCGGCGATATCGGGCAGATTCAGGTTGTAGCGGATTTCTTCGGGCAGTTCTTTGCTGGTGGCGTTCTTGAAGATGTCGAAGCCCTCGGCATAGGCCTGCATGAGGCCGTATTCGATGCCGTTGTGCACCATCTTGACGAAATGTCCGGCGCCGGAGGGACCGCAGTGAATGTAGCCTTCTTCGGCGGTGCCGCCGAGCTTTTCGCGGCCCGGAGTTTTCGGAATATCGCCGATGCCGGGGGCGAGCGTTTTGAAAATCGGGTCGAGGCGCCGCACCGCTTCGGTAGGGCCGCCGATCATCATGCAATAGCCGCGATCGATTCCCCAGACGCCGCCGCTGGTTCCGACGTCGATGTAGTGAATGCCTTTGGGATCGAGCTGCCTGGCGCGGCGCACATCATCTTTGAAATAAGAATTGCCGCCGTCGATGATGGCATCGCCTTTCTGCATGGCCGCGGCCAGTTTCTGCACGGTGGCTTCCGTGGGAGCGCCGGCGGGAACCATGATCCATACGGCACGCGGAGGCGCGAGTTTGGCGATCAGGTCCTCGAGCGAAGACGATCCGGTTGCGCCCTCGGCGCCGAGCGCTTTCACGGCATCGGCGCTGAGATCGGAAACTACTAGTGAATGTCCGCCGCGCATGAGACGGCGCGTCATGTTCGCGCCCATGCGGCCCAGGCCTACCATTCCCAATTGCATGCCTTGCTCCCCGGCGGCTAAAGCCGCGAGTAATGTTGAGCTGTTGACGGCGCGGCTTAAGGCCGCGCCCTTTCAAATCGGAGTTGCGACTGAGTACTCGCGGCTTACTTCTGGGTGCTCTTGGCGACTGCGGCCAGCAGTTTGTCGAAGGCATCGGCGAACAGCTTTACGCCGTCGTTGGTTAGTTTGTCGGTAACCTCTTTCATGGAAATGCCGGCGCGTCCCAGATCGTCCATGACTTTCTGTGCGGCTGCCAACTCTTCGGTCAGCGTAGTGCGCACCACGCCGTGATCGCGGAAGGCATCGACAGTGGCTGGCGGCATGGTGTTGACCGTGTCCGGACCGATCAGGTCTTCCACGTAAATTACGTCACGATAGTTGGGGTTCTTGGTGCTGGTGCTGGCCCAGAGCACGCGCTGGGTCTGCGCGCCTTTGGCCGCGAGAGCCTTCCAGCGCGGCGTGCTGAAAAGGCGCTGATAAATCTGGTAGGTGAGCTTGCCGTTGGCGATGGCAACTTTGCCGAGCAGACTTTCGAGCAGCTTGCCATCGGATGCGGTCTTGATGCGGTCAGTCAGCAAGGAGTCGATCAGCGTGTCGATGCGGCTGATGAAGAAGCTGGCTACGCCGGCCATTTTTTTCAGATCGCCGCCGTGAGCCGAGAAGTCCTCCATGCCGGAGATATAGGCCTCGGCTACCTTCTCATATACTTCCTGCGCGAACAGCAGAGTCACGTTGATGTTGATGCCGTCGGCGATGGCTTGGCGGATGGCGGGAAGTCCTTCGGCCGTGCCCGGAATCTTGATCATGACGTTGGGGCGATTCACGGTCTTCCAGAGTCTGCGCGCTTCGTCGAGCGTTTCTTGGGTTTTGCGCGCGAGGTAGGGAGAAACTTCGAGGCTGACGTAGCCGTCGCGGAAGTTCGATTCCTGGTAGACGGGGAGGAGCGCATCGGCGGCGTCGCGAATATCGCCAATCGCGATCTGTTCGTAGCGGGCGGTGATGTCGAGATCGGAGCGCGAGGCCAGCGCGCGCAGTTGATCGTCGTAGAGGTTGCTGTCGGCGATGGCTTTTTCGAAGATGGCGGGATTGGACGTCATGCCGCGCAAGCCATCGTCGGCGATCATCTGTTTGAGCTTGCCGGTGGTGAACAGATCGCGACGAATGTAGTCAAGCCACATGGCCTGTCCGAATGCGAGTAATTCCTTCAGTGGATTCTTGGTGGCTTTGGCGTTGGCGTTATCCAGAATTCCTGTGGGTTGCATAAAACCCTCCTAGTTGGTTCGATGACGTGACGTTTGGGGTCGAAGTTTTCGCTTACTTGGTTGCGAGCGCGGCGCGTGCTTCTGCTACGACTTTATCGACGGTGAATCCAAAATACTTCAGCAGATCCTTTAAAGGAGCGGATGCGCCGAAGCGATGCATGCCGATGTTTCGACCTTTGCTGCCGGTGTAGCGTTCCCAGCCAAAGGTGGCGGCCATCTCGACCGAGACGCGCGCGGTTACATCGGAGGGCAGCACGCTTTCTTTGTAGGCAGCGTCCTGCTGCTCGAAGATTTTCCAGCAGGGCATGCTGACCACGCGGGCCTTCACTCCTTCGGCGGTGAGTTTTTCGTAAGCCTCGACGCAGAGCGAAACCTCGCTGCCGGTGCCGAGCAGAATGAGTTCGGGCTTTCCCCCCGCGGCATCGGCGAGCACGTAGGCGCCTTTGGCCACGCCGGAAACGGCGGCATACTTCGTGCGATCGAACGTCGGCATGGCTTGACGCGTGAGGACTAAGGCGGCGGGTGAGTGTTGGAGTTGCGCGATGATCCGCCAGCACTCGACGACTTCGTTGGCATCGCCGGGACGCAGCACCAAAAGATTGGGCATGGCGCGCAACGACGCTAGTTGCTCGATGGGTTCATGGGTGGGTCCATCTTCGCCGACGCCGATGGAATCGTGCGTGTAGATGAAGATGGAAGGAATTTCCATCAACGCGGCCAGACGAATGCTGGCACGCATGTAGTCGCTGAAGTTGAAGAACGTGGCTCCGAAAGCGCGGAGGTTGGAGACGATCATTCCGTTGACGCTCGCTCCCATGACGTGTTCGCGCACGCCGAAGTGCAGGTTGCGTCCGCCATAACTGGCGGCCTGGAAATCTCCCGCGTCTTTCAGTGTGGTTTTGTTCGAAGTGGCAAGATCGGCCGATCCGCCGATGAGCCAGGGTAGATTCTGGGCCAGCGCGTTGAGGGTTTTGCCGGAACTCTCGCGCGTGGCAAGACCCTTCGGATCCGCGGGGAACGTGGGCAGGCTCTTGTCCCATCCCGCGGGCAGTTCGTGATTGTGCATGTGGCCGAGGCGTTCGGCTAATTCCGGATAATTCTGCGAGTAGGCGGCAAATAGTTTTGACCACTGGGCATGCAGATCGCGGCCGCGTTTGCCGATGCCTTCGCGGAAATGTTCGCGAACTCCGTCAGGCACAAGAAACTTTGCGTCTTCGGGCCAGCCGTAGAATTTCTTGGTCAGCCGGACTTCTTCTTCTCCGAGAGGCTCGCCGTGGGCGGCGTTGGTGTCCTGCTTATGGGGAGATCCGTAGCCAATGTGGCTGTCGACGATGATAAGAGTGGGGCGGTCGGTGGTTTTGTGGAAGGTTTCGTAGGCGCGCGAAAGCATCTCAAGATCGTTGGCGTCGACCACGCGGGTTACGTTCCAGCCGTAGCCGACGAAGCGGGTGGCCACGTCTTCGCTGAACGACCAATCCGCGGGACCATCGAGCGTAATGTGATTGTGGTCATACATCCAGCAGAGATTCGAGAGCTTGAGATGCCCGGCCAGCGAGGCGGCTTCGCCGCCGATGCCTTCCATAAGGTCGCCATCGGAGCACATGGCATAAACGTTGTAGTCGAAGATTTCAAATCCGGGCCGGTTGAAGTTTGCCGCCAACCACCTTTGAGCTATCGCCATTCCCACGCTGTTGCCGACGCCTTGACCGAGCGGGCCGGTGGTGGTTTCCACTCCCGAGGTGAGATGAGATTCCGGATGCCCCGGGGTTCGGCTTCCCAGCTGGCGGAAGCGCTTGATTTCTTCCATGGGAACCGCTAGTTCGTTGGTTACCTTGCCGTCTTTGCCGACCTGCCGCACTTCCGCCAGGTGCAGCAGGGCGTAGAGCAGCATAGACGCGTGGCCATTGGAGAGGACGAAGCGATCGCGATTGAACCAGGTGGGATCAGCGGGATCGGTGCGCAGGAAATTCTGCCACAGGCAATACGCTACCGGCGCCAAGCCCATGGGCGCGCCGGGATGGCCGGAATTGGCCTGCTGCACGGCATCGATGGCAAGGGTGCGAATCGTGTTGACGCACAACGTTTCCAACTGCTGACCCGTTGCCAAAACCTGTTCACTGGCTACCATTCGAAGTGCTCCTCTGCCGGCCCGACTCGGATGCGATGCCGGCCAATGAAGTTGGCCTACAGGCTACTTAGAGAATCGGACTGGGAGTAAAGTTCACCCAAAGTGTATCAATTTTCCGGCAGTGATTGGATTGAGCGGTGGTGAAAAGTTGGGTGAGAAGCTTTTTATTTGAGGAGTTCGAGGTAGTGGCTGCCGCTTTGGGCCGAGCGCGTGCTTTCCTGGACGAACTTTAGAAACTCGCGCAAATTGTCGCGCTCCGCCGGCGCCATGCCGCCAAAACGGACGCGGGTTCCGTTGGCGGGGCCGCTGCGAGTGACAATGCCGGTGAGAGCGAAGCCCTTGATCCAGATTTTTCCGTTGGGAACCCATAGGCCGATTTCCACTTTCGATCCGGACTGCACCAGTTGGGCGGTTTCGACCAGACATCCGCCGGCGCTGGTGTTGGAAAGATTTCCCCAGATGGGAGCAGCCGATTCATCGACCCGAAGCTCTACGGCGACAAAGCACTTTAGCCGACGATGCTTCCGCCGATCACCGCCGCAGTTCGGAGTAAACAGATCGGGCTCAAACGGCGGAGTCGGGGAAACCGGCGTGGATACGGGCGGGGGCGGGACGGGATTCTCGGAGACAGAGGGTTTTCGCCCGGCCGGCATGCCCTGTTTAATTTCCCGCATGGCTGAAGTCAGCGCTTCTTCGCGCTGTTCGGCCGGCGCCTCGCGGTAGGCCTGCAGCAGTTTTCCTACCTGCCGGACCAGATCCGGGTCCGACAGAATTTGCGTCCAATCAGTTCCGGTGCCCACACTCATGCCCAGCAGGTCCCTCGTGGGGGAATTTGGTGATACGGTCTCTAGGTTCGCCTGTCCATCGAAACCGGGCAAGATGACCTAAGTCACGTCTGAGGTTGCCGCTTTGCTCAGGGTCGATTGCGAATCTGGCATCTCGCGGGCGAGGGCGCCCGCGCCACACTTACGGAAGGGCGAAAAATCTCCGAAACGTTTGCATCGCAAACTGTTGGAAATGAATCCAATCTGCCAAGTTATTCTATAGGATGGAAGATTGGGCTTAGGGTTTCGGCCTGCACCTGGATTTAGTCAGTCAGATAGTCAGTCGACGTGGTTGTGAAGATTACGGTTCTGAAGATTACGAGTCTGAACGTCACGAATCTGAACTCACGAATGCAATCTTCATTGTTGAAAATTCCCACCGCAATTGTGGCCGGCGTTCTGTGGTTGCTTGCTCCGGTCGTGTCGCTGGCCCAGTCCCAGTCCGAGTCTGGCGGGGTGACGCCGAGCATATCGCTTCCCGGGTCACAGAGTCCGTACCTGGGCAGTTCTCCGGAAGGGAAGGCCACGGCTGAGGTTTTGCAGATTGATTTTGGCGATGCGATTGATCGCGGGTTGCGAAATAATCTGGGGGCATTATTGGCCGGCGATCAGACGGAGACGGCGCGTGGCGAGCGTTGGAAGGAACTGGCGGAATTGTTGCCGAACATTTCCGTGCGCGGGCAGGAGGCGGTGCAGACGGAAAGTCTGACGGCACTGGGTTTGAGGTCCAACATCTTTCACTCTCCCATTCCGGCCGTGATCGGACCGTTCAATTATCTTGATTTGCGGGCCAACGCCAGCCAGTCGGTGTTCAACTATAAGTCGCTGGAAAAAGAGCGCGCCGCCTCCGAGGGCCTGAAAGCGGCGCAACTGAGTTACAAAGATTCGCGCGAGGTGGTGGTGCTGGCGGTGGGAAACTCCTACTTGCAGGCCATTGCCGCCGCGGCCCGCGTGGAGACCGCCGATGCCCAGGTCAAAAACGCGCAAGCCCTGAGCGACAAAGCCGCAGACCAACTGAAAGCCGGGCTGATTCCGGACATCGACGCGCTTCGCGCCCAGGTGGAACTGCGAAGGCGCCAGCAGCAACTCATTGCAGCTCGCAACGATTTGGCCAAGGCGAATCTGACCGTGGCGCGGGTGATTGGGTTGCCTCCGGGACAGCAGTTTGTGCTGACGGAGAAAGCTCCTTACCAGGCGCTCACGCCGCTTCCGCTGGAGGAATATCTGCAGCATGCCTACGCGGGGCGCTCGGACTATCAGGCCGCACTGGCGCAGATGCGCAGCGCGGAACTGAACCGGAAATCCGCGGCCGCGGGACACTATCCCTCGCTCGATCTCAGCGCCAACTTTGGCGACATTGGGGTAACGCCAGGGCATTCCAACGGCACATGGATGGTGATTGGCGGCATCAATATTCCGATTTTTGCGGGCGGCCGCGTGCACAGCGATGTGATCGAAGCCGACGCCCAACTCAAGCGGGCTCGCGATCAAGTCGGCGACCTGCGCGGGCGGATTGACTATGAAGTCCGCGCGTCGTTGCTCGATCTGAATGCCGCCGCCGAGCAGGTGGAAGTGGCCCGCAGTAACGTAGATCTTGCGGAACAAGCCCTGGGGCAGACGCGAGATCGTTTTACTGCCGGAGTTGCGGACAATCTGGAAGTGGTGCAGGCCCAGGAAGCGGTGGCCAGCGCCCATGAAAGTTATATTCAGAGTCTGTACGCGCACAACCTGGCGAAAGTTGAGTTGGCGTATGCCATTGGTGACGCCGAACGGGGCGTCAAGCAATATTTGAAAGGCAGCCGATAATCTTATGGACACGACGACGCAGAGTCCGCCACCCGCCGCCGAAAAGCAGGATCAGAGCAGCAAGCCGTTACCCGCCACCGAGCGCGACTATCAGAATCGGCCATCTCGCAGTTCAGCCTTTCGGATTGCCCTGGGAGTTGGCGTGGTCGTTCTGGTGGTCGCGGGATTCTTCGTTTATCGCTACGTGAGCAGTTATGAATCGACGGACGACGCCCAGGTTGACGGCCACATCAATTCCATCAGCGCGCGCGTTGCGGGGAATGTGATCAAGCTGAATGTCGATGACAACCAATACGTGCAGGCGGGAACAGTGCTGGTGGAAATTGACCCTGCGGATTATCAGGTGGCCTACGAGCGAGCTAAAGCGGATTTCGATGATGCGAAAGCGGCTGCCGAGGCTGCGGGAGTCAACGTTCCTATCACGTCGGTCAACACCGACAGCCAGGTTTCCGCCACAGAAGCCGACGTCAACAGCGCGAATGCCGGCATTCAGGCGGCCAAGCAGCAATTCGAGGCCGCCAAGGCCAACCTGCAGGAGGCGCAAGCCAACGATTGGAAAGCGCAAAACGATCTGGCGCGTTACAAGCAGTTGGTGGAGAAACAGGAAATCTCGCAGCAACAGTACGATCAAGCCGAAACCTCGGCCAGGGCCACTGCCGCGAGTGTGGAAGCGGCTCGGGCCAACTCCGATGCAGCGCAACAGCAAGTAACCCAGGCGCAAGGCAAGCTGGTGCAGGCGCAGGCGAACCTGCGGAATGCCAATACTGCGCCGAAACAGATGCAGATTACACGGGCCCATGCGGCTTCCGCCCTGGCGGAAGCGCAACGCAAGAAGGCCGATCTCGATCAGGCTGAGCTGAATCTGAAATACACGAAAATCGTCGCGCCCGTCAGCGGCATCGTCAGCAACCGTACCGTCGAAGTGGGACAGAATGTTTCGCCCGGACAGGAACTGCTGAAAGTCATCAACCTTGACGACGTGTGGATCACCGCCAACTTCAAAGAAACCCAGCTGCGCAACATGAAAGCGGGACAGCGCGTGACCATCGAAGTCGATGCCAATGGGCGCGAATATGAAGCCAAGGTGGACAGCGTTGCCGGAGGCACGGGCGCGCGTTTCAGCCTTCTGCCGCCGGAAAACGCGACCGGCAATTATGTGAAAGTGGTGCAGCGCGTTCCGGTGAAAATTACTTTGAATCCCGGTTCGAACAACGACCACCAACTGCGTCCCGGCGAATCGGTCACCCCTAAGGTCTGGATTCGAGAATGAGCGCGGCGGCTGTGCCCCTCGACCAAGCCGGCGACGCGCCGCGTCCTGCGATCAATCCGTGGATTATTGCCTTGGCGGTGACGCTGGCCACGTTCATGGAAGTGCTCGATACTTCCATCGCGAACGTGGCCCTGCCGCACATTGCCGGCAGCCTTTCTGCGGGTCAGGATGAGAGCACCTGGGTTCTAACTTCGTATCTGGTTTCGAACGCGATTGTTTTGCCGCTGAGCGGCTGGCTGTCTTCGATTATCGGCCGGAAGAATTTTTACATGGGCTGTGTGGCGCTGTTCACCATCAGTTCTTTTCTGTGCGGGCTCGCTCCAAGTCTTGGAGTGCTGATCATCTGCCGGGTTCTGCAAGGTGCGGGCGGCGGCGGGTTGCAGCCGAGTGAGCAGGCCATTCTGGCCGACACCTTTCCCGCAGCGAAACGTGGCATGGCTTTCGCCGTCTATGGCATCGCGGTGGTTACGGCGCCGGCCATTGGGCCCACGCTGGGCGGATGGATCACTGACAACTTCAGCTGGCGCTGGATCTTCTTCATCAACATTCCTGTCGGCATAATTTCGATTCTGCTGACCTCGCGGCTCATTCAGGATCCGCCGTATTTTCGCCGCCGCAAGTTGAGTGAAACGCATATCGACTACGTCGGACTGGGATTCGTAGCGCTTGGTCTGGGTGCGCTGCAGGTGGTGCTCGATAAGGGCCAGCGCGACGACTGGTTCGAATCGCACTTCATCGTGATTTTGACGATCATTGCCGCGGTTTCGCTGATCTTTGTTGTCGTCTGGGAGTGGCGGAACAAGGATCCGATTATCGATCTGCATTTGTTCAAGGATCGCACGTTCGGAATTTCGAACCTGCTGATGTTCATGCTGGGCTTTGCGCTGCTGGGCAGCACGCTGCTGTTGCCGCTGTTCATGCAGACCATGCTGGGCTACACCGCCGAACAGGCTGGGCTCGCTCTGATGCCGGGCGGATTCACGATCATGCTGTTGCTGCCGCTGGTGGGATATCTGCTGTCGCGCTATCCACCGCGCTGGCTGTTGCTCTTTGGTCTGGTTGTGCTTTCCGCGTCGTTGTTCCACATGACGAATTTCGATCTCGATATCGACTTTCGCACCGCGGCGGTGGCCCGCGTGTATCAAGCTGTGGGAATGGCGTTCCTGTTCGTTCCCATTAATACGGCGGCCTACGCATTCTTGCCTCGGGAGAAAAACAATGCCGCTTCCGGACTGATGAACCTTGCGCGCAACATTGGCGGCAGCGTGGGGATTTCTGTCGTCACCACCATGCTTGACCGGCGGAGCCAGGTGCATCTCACCAATCTGGCAGGCAATCTCAGCCGGGCCAATCCCGCTCTGCGGGCCGCGATTCAGGGCAGTTCCAATGCGATGCGCGCGCATGGGGCGAGCGCCGCCGGAGCCGCGCAGCAGGCTTATGCTCTGGTTCAAGGCACGCTTTTTCGCCAGGCGTCCATGCTCGCGTACCTCGACTGTTTCTGGTTTCTCGGGGTGGCCATCCTGCTCATGGTGCCGGCCGTATTTCTAATGAAAAAGACCAAGCCGGGCGGCGGAATGGCGGTACACTAAGGCGCCATGTTTCGTGTGATCACCATTGAACGCGAGTACGGTTGCGGGGGCGGCGCGATTGGCGCGCTGCTAGCCCGGCAACTGGGCTGGAAACTGTGGGATCATCTGCTCACCGAAGAAATTGCCCGCCTGGCGAACGTTCATCCCTCAGCGGTTACGCGTTGCGATGAGAGGATGGACAGCCGCTTCTATCGCCTGGCCAAAACATTCTGGCGTGGCAGCTATGAGCGCAGTTCCGCGCTGGGCAGCCAGGTGTTCGATACCGACCGCATGATGGCCATGATGCAGGAAATCATGAACAAGGCCGCGCGCGAAGGCAACGCGGTGATCGTGGGGCGCGGCGGCCCATATTTTCTGCGGGACAATCCCGAGGCCTTTCACATCTTTCTTTATGCTCCGCGGGCGGAGAAACTTCGCCGCATCGTGGCTGACGGCCGCTCGCAAGAAGAGGCCGAAGAACTGGTGGATGCTGTGGACCTCGAGCGCAAGGCCTATGTAAAGCACTATTTCAACGCCGATTGGCCCACGCGTTCTCTCTATCACCTGATGCTCAATACTGCGGTCGGCAACACCCCGGTCATCAGCACCATTCTGAGCACGATGCGTTTGCTCGAGGGCAGCCCCAGGGCCACGGATTTCGAGCAGCCGGAAAAATCGGTAAGCCGGCCGTAGGCTTTAGAGCAGAGGGCAACATGCCTTGACTGGACACATTCTGAAAGCTGTTCCGCCGGTTTGAATGCGGTGGCCGTTGTCAGCAGTTAACTTCCGGATTGCGCGTGACCCCGACCAGAATCTGGGCCAGCCAGCGCCGCGACGATGTGTGAAGCGCGGGAGTCTCCGCTTGCTCAACAGCTTGCGGGAGATTGTGTCTTCCGTAATCTTCCCAACCCGCTAATGCGCTGTGTATTTTCAACGTACGGCCTTGACAGGGCTGAATCTCTCAGACCAGGTCTGCTCTTCTTCTCCAAAGTGCGGGATTGCCTGTATGTCTTCTCCTACGAACAACGCGCCGAACACAGTTCCGTCAAGTCTGCTACCAGCCAACCCCGCCGCAGCCGCCGCCGCTCCAGCACCGGTACCCTTCTCGACCCCAACCCTGCTGGCGGCGATGCTGAAAACCTCGCCGAAGATCAGCGACCTCTTTTTTTCGCCGGGGAAGCCGCCGCTTGTCGAAATTGGCGGAAAACTATCCCCTGCTGGAATCGCACGACCCCTTACCAGTGAAGACACCCAGCGTATCAGCTCGGACTTGATCGGCAACCACCAGCAGGCCATTCAGAACTTGAAGGAACGTGGTTCTTGCGATGTGTCCTACAGTTTGCCTGGTGCGCATCGGTTTCGGGTCAACATCTTCATGCAGCGCGGCACCTGCGCCATCGTGATGCGCGTAATTCCCAGTAAGGTTCCACCCTTCGAATCGCTCAACTTACCCGCTGAATTGGCGAAGATTGTCGGCCTGCGCAATGGAATCGTGCTGGTGACTGGCCCGACCGGCTCCGGCAAATCGTCTACCCTGGCGGCAATCATCGACAAGATTAATAAAGAGCAGTACTATCACGTGCTTACCATCGAGGACCCGATAGAGTTCCTGCATCCCCACAAGAACTGCGTCGTGAATCAACGAGAATTACACAGCGATACGCCTAGTTTTGCGCTGGCTCTAAGGGCGGCACTACGCCAGGCTCCCAAAGTGATTCTAGTGGGCGAGATGCGCGACAAGGAAACTATCGAAATTGCAATGGAGGCGGCGGAAACCGGTCATCTAGTCCTTTCCACCCTGCACACCATCGACGCATCGAAGACAGTCGAGAGAATCGTGGGAGTCTTTCCCATGGCCGAACAGCACACTCTGAGAAACCGCCTGGCGAAAAGCTTCCGGTACATCATTTCGCAGCGGCTGCTCCCGCGTAAGGATGGGGCCGGGCGCGTAGCCGTAATCGAAATCTTGAAGTCCACCCTGCGCACTCGTGAGTATGTCGAAAAGGGCGAAGTCGAAGGCAAGACCTTGCTGGATGCAATGCGGGTCGGCGAACAGGAGGGCATGCAGCATTTTGACGGCGATATAGAAAGACTCATTCGCAATGGCACTATCGATCGCGACACAGGACTGGCTTACGCCACCAACCCGGGCAACCTTCAACTGGATTTGTCCGACCTTGGATCAGCCTCAGAGCCAGATCCGCTACTTGAAACGAGCGACAAGTAGGCAAGGACTGTCGGGCCATGCCAACCTCACGTAAGCTATGCCTGAGGTATTTGGGGTTGAGAGACACTGAGGGAGTTCCTCAATTGTTGGAACATCGCCATTGCACTGATCGTCATCTTCCAGGCAACAAATAGATCGGGCACCGCCAAGCCCGCGCCTTGCGGGCGTCGGCGTTTTTTGAAACCCTGAAAGAAATCGCCAAGCGGGTGCTGACCGAACTTAAAGCCGGGGTTTACCGAACTTGTTTCTGCGAAACGCCGTGCGGTTGTCCCGGGCGTTGTGGGGCAGGGCAACAATCTTCGGGGCACTCGTCTTGCCGGGGGCCGAGCGATCCTAATGCGCGGCGCTCTTGTCCTGCGGTCCGCTCCAGAATCAGTTCCCGGATCATCGCAATAAATTTTGGATGCACGCCTACGGTCTTGGCGCGTGCCATGGGCAGACCGAGCGAGTCGCAAAGTTGCCGCGCCTCGATGTCAAGGTCGTAGAGCACTTCCAGGTGATCGGAGATGAAACCGATGGGCGCGATTACTATTGCGCCGGCTGGATTCTTGGTCTTCGCTTCACGCGGATATTCGTTGCTCGGAAAATCGAGGCGCAGATAATCGAGAATATCCGGCTCGAGCCAGGGCTGTCCCGGCGCGCCGCTGCGGCTCTGATAGACCAGCGCATCGTTGGCGATGCCCAGCCGCGCGGAAACCAGCTTGCGCACATCCTGCAACTGAGCCACATAATCGCACGTGCTGGCCATGGAAAGCGGAATGCTGTGCGCAACGTAGATGATTTGAACATTGTCCCTGACATTTTCTTTGGCCGGGGCGGGGAGTTGCGCGAGCGCCTCGCGCAGGCGCTCTTCGGTGGCTTCGATGAATCCGGGATGGTTGAAGAAGGCGCGAATTTTCTCGACCTGAGGCGCGTTGGCTCCAACTTGCGCCTGCGCCCGCGCAATGTCCTCACGATACTGCCGGCATCCGGAATAGGAACTGTATGCCGACGTGACAAAAGCCAGCGCCCGCTGCACGCCATCTTGCTGCATTTGCCGGAGTGTTTCGGTCAACATGGGATGCCAGTTCCGGTTTCCCCAATACACCGGCAGCTTCGGGCCGTGCTCAGCTAATTCTTTTTCCAGGGCCGCGATCAGCTCGCGCGTTTGCTGATTGATGGGGCTCTTGCCTTCGAAGTGATAGTAATGCTCCGCCACCGCCAGCATGCGTTCGCGCGGGACGTTTCTTCCCCGCAGCACATTCTCAAGAAAGGGAATCACATCCTCGCGGGATTCCGGTCCGCCGAAAGAAACAACGAGAATCGCGTCGTAGGTCATGCCATCGTTCTGGCTGAAGCTCATTGCTGAGGAAATGATTTTCTAAGCCGCAGTCATCGTGGCGCTAGGGCAGTTCCCGAACCCAGATGTTGCGGAAGCTGATGGGCTCGCTGGGATCGCCGTGAGCCTGCAGTTTGATGGGCGCGCCATCGAACTTCTTGTAGAAGGGCTGGCCGATGTATCGCGTCTCGCCCTTCAGCTCAAAATGATTCTGCACCAGCACGCCGTTGAAAAAGGCAGTCACATAGGCCGGAGTTTTCACCGATCCGTCGGCGTTGAAGACGGGCGCGGTCCAAACTACGTCGTAGGTCTGCCACTCTCCGGGTTTGCGATCCGGGTTGACCAGCGGAGCGTTCTGCTTGTAGATGCTTGCGGCCTGACCGTTCACATACGTCTTGTTGTTGTAGGAGTCGAGAATCTGCAGTTCGTAGCCGGCGTCGCTGGGGCCGGTCGAGGCCAGAAACAATCCGCTGTTGGCGCGCAACTGGCCGCTGCCGGTGATGTTCTCCGGAACTTTCCATTCCAGGTGCAGCTGATAGTTGTGGAAGCTGCGCCTGGTTTCAATATTTCCGGCGGCTTTGTTCACCGTGACCACGCCGTCGTGCACGTTCCATTTCGCCGGCGAATGATCCTGCGCGGAGACCCATTCGTCGAGGTTCTTTCCGTCGAACAGGATGATCGCGTCGGAAGGCGGCGCGGCGCGGTCTGCGCCCGGGGTCACGATCTTCGGCTCGGGCTGCCACTGCTCGGTGTCCTCGGGTTGGGCGGTGGGAGCGGCTTGTTGTTGCGCAAGGAGCGGAGAGCTAGTGAGCATGATGGAGGCGAGAAGAATTAGAAATGGGATGCGCATCAGTAATACGATAACCGAAATGAGGCTTTATGCGGGCGTGAGTCTGAGTAAGAAGAAACATGGTGCGCCCGGAGAGATTCGAACTCCCGACCTGTTGCTCCGGAGGCAACCGCTCTATCCAGCTGAGCTACGGGCGCACGCGGAATATATTCAGTGTACATGCCCGCGGAGTGCGACAGCAATTGCCGCAAGGCGCCTGACACTGAGTCACCGGCACAGCGAGAGGTAGGCACAGACGGAGGTAGGCACAGTAAAGATAGCTTCGTTGCCCTGGCCGCGCACCACTAACCGCGAATTCTTAATAGCGATCCCGCCGTCCGCCGCCACCACCACCCCGGCCGCCACGGTCGCCGCCACGATCTCCGCGATCGCGGAAGCCGCCTCCGCCACTCCCTCCACCGCCGCCGCGTTCGGTCTTGGGACGCGCTTCGTTGACGTTGATGGTGCGGCCGCCGATCTGCGAGCCGTTCAACGCCGCAATCGCCTTTTCGCCGTCTTCATCGCTGGACATTTCCACGAACCCGAAGCCGCGCGACCGGCCGGTCTCGCGGTCGGTGAGAATGCTGACGCGGTCGACTTGCCCGAACCCTTCAAAAAGCTGCCGCAGTTCGTCTTCGTTGGTGTTGAAGCTCAGGTTGCCCACAAAGATGTTCTTCACGATCCCCCCACGCATTGAGCTGTTGGAAGTGCAAGCTCAGTTCGAGGACTGGCAGGTCGGGAAGGCCTTCCTGAAAATCGAACACGGGCCGGCTCACAGTCGAATGCGGCGAGCAGTATAGCAGGTTTTCTTAGCGGGCATGTTAAGACTGGTAGTTTGTAAGGATGCGCGAAATCATTGATCAAATCGACGTTCGAATCGATGCAAAGATTAAATCGATGCGAAATGCAGATGCGGGCTTAGCAGTCGTCCACCTTCCAATATCCCTGCGGGTGAAAGCCGATCTGCAGGAGGCGGTTCTTGGGATCGTGCCGCTTGCCGCAGCCGGGGCAAACCAGATAGCGGCTCCACGCGGTTCCCTGGCGATCGTAGTTCTCGGCCACGGCGAACGTGGTTCCGCAACTGCAAGGGATCAGGAACATGCGCAGCGGCGGTTGCGGAGCTGCCGCGGATTTGCCGGAATTCTTCACGACTCCGCTTCATGACTTTGCATCATGACTCTGCTTCATGATTCTTCGACAGCGGCCAGAGCACTCTTCTTCCGCCGGTTGGCCTGCAGCGTTTTCTTGCGCAGCCGCAGGGTTTTCGGAGTGACTTCGACGAACTCGTCGTCGGTAATGAACTCAATCGCCTGCTCCAGGTTCAAAGGGCGGAACGGCACCAGCCGGATGGCCTCATCGGCCGTGGAGGCGCGCATGTTCGTCAGCTTCTTCTCGCGCACGGCGTTCACATCGAGGTCTGTATCCTTCGCGTTTTCGCCGATGATCATTCCCTCATACAGTTCGACGCCCGGCCCCAGGAAAAGTTCTCCACGTTCCTGCAGGCCCCAGAGGGCATACGCCGTCGAGGGCCCGGGCCGGTCGGCGATCAGTGCTCCCGTCGGCCGATGCTGAATCTCGCCTTGCCATTCGGTGTAGCCATCGAACAGCGAGTTCATCACGATGGTGCCGCGCGTATCGGTGAGCAGTTGACCACGCAAGCCGATGAGCCCGCGGCTGGGCACGCGGAATTCGATGCGCACGCGCCCGTAGCCGTGATTGTGCATGTTGGTGACTTCGCCTTTGCGCGATCCTAGTTGCTCCATCACCACGCCGACAAATTCTTCAGGAACGTCTACGGTCAGGTGCTCGACCGGTTCCATCAGCTTGCCGTCAATTCTTTTGGTAACGATCTCCGGCTTGCCGACCATCAGTTCGTAGCCTTCGCGCCGCATCATTTCGATCAAGATTGAAAGCTGCAGTTCGCCGCGGCCGAGCACCTTGAATGAATCGGTCGTTCCGGTGTCTTCCACCCGCAGAGAAACGTTGGTGAGCAGTTCTTTCTCCAGGCGCTCGCGCAGATTGCGCGAGGTTACATACTGGCCGTCTTTGCCCGCGAACGGCGAAGTGTTCACGGTGAACAGCATGGCGATGGTGGGCTCATCAATGGCGATGTGCGGCAGCGGCGCAGGATTTTCCACTTCGGTGATGGTTTCGCCAATCGTGATCCCTTCTACGCCCGCGACCGCGATGATGTCGCCCAGTTCGGTTTCCGAAATGTCGGTGCGCTTCAATCCGGAGAACGAAAACAGTTTGGTGATCTTTGTTTTCTGGAACGATCCGTCGAGCTTGGCGATGGCAACTTCTTCGCCCGTGAACATCTTTCCGTTGAACACGCGCGCGATCGCCAATCGCCCCAGATAATCGCTGTAGTCGAGATTTGCCACCAAGATCTGCAGCGGACCGTCGACATCGCCTTTTGGCGGAGGAATGGTTTTCAGGATTGCATCAAAGAGCGGGCGCAGGTCTTCGCCGCTGGTCTTGGTATCGGTGGTCGCGGTGCCAGTTTTTGCGTTGGTGTAAAGCACAGGAAAATCCAGTTGATCTTCCTTCGCATTCAGATCGATGAACAGATCGTAAATTTCGTTCAGAACTTCCTGCGGGCGCGCATCCGACCGGTCAATCTTGTTGATGACGACGATGGGCGGGAGTTGGGCCTCCAGAGCCTTGCCAAGGACGTAACGCGTCTGCGGCAGCGGGCCTTCGCTCGCATCCACCAGCAGCATGACGCCATCGACCATCTTCAGCGCGCGTTCGACTTCGCCGCCGAAATCGCTGTGGCCGGGCGTATCGACAATGTTGATCTTCACGTCGTGATAGAAGATGGCCGTATTCTTGGCCAGAATGGTGATGCCGCGTTCACGCTCCAGTTCGTTCGAATCCATTACGCGCTCGACGTGATGTTCGTTGGAGCGGAAAGTGCCGCTCTGCTGCAGCATGGCGTCGACCAGCGTAGTCTTGCCGTGGTCGACGTGAGCGATGATGGCAATGTTGCGAATGCTTAAAGTCAAAGATTAGGTCCTTTTTGATTTGTCCTACTACCAATTTACTATGTAGAGAAGGGGATTTACCAAATATGTCACAAGCACAGGAAACGCTCTTTACCCGTGCAACCGAGGCTCGGCGCGAACGCCGGTTCGAAGACGCGCGGACCAGTCTGACGGAGGCCGAGTCGTCAAGCCGCCAGGCCGGGGACGAGCTGGCCCTGGCGCGTTCGTTGACCATGCTGGGCCAGATCGAACGAGATTTGCGTCGCAACGACGCCGCGCTGAAGAATTACGACGAGGCGGTTGCCATCTATCGCGCTAAAGGCGATGTGCAGAGGTTGGCGCACTCCGTCCGCCACGTGGGAGATATTCTCAGGCACATGGGACAGAACGAACGCGCCGAGCAGTGCTACACAGAAGCGCTTGGCCTCTATCGGGCAGACGCGAGCACGGGCCAGCTCGATCTGGCTAATGCGCTTCGGGGATACGCCATCTTGAAGGCCGACCTCGGGGATCGCCAACAGGCCGCAGCACTTTGGGCAGAAGCCGGCAAACTCTACGAAGCCGTCGGCGTAAAAGAAGGTGCGGCGGAAAGCACCCGCCAAGTGGCGCTTCTGGCAGAATAACTGTATACGCTCCTGCGCCGCACACCTACGATCTCGGAGACCTTGATGCATCCCGCTTTGCAGAAAGAAATCGCGACGTACGAGCGGCGTACGCCCAAGTCCGCCGCAGCCCACAAGAAAAGTCTTAAGCGCATTCCACTCGGCGTGGCCAGCAATTATCGCGCTTATGATCCCTGGCCGATCTTCGTTAAAGAAGCCAGCGGCGGCAGGTTTCGCGATCTGGACGGTAATGAATACGTGGATCACAATCTGACGTTTGGCGCGCTCATGGCGGGACACTGCCATCCCGCGGTGATGAAGGCGGTTGAAAAGTGTTTATCGACGGGAACAACCTTCGGCATGCCCCACGAAATGGAGTGGGAACTGGCCGAAGAAATCTGCAATCGTTTTCCGATTGAGATGTGCCGCTTCGGCTGCAGCGGTACTGAAGCGACCATGCACGCCGTTCGGCTGGCCCGAGCCGCCACGGGACGAGACAAGATCGTCAAGTTCGAAGGCGCGTATCACGGCGCGCACGATGCCGGTCTGGTCAGCGTCAAGCCTCATGCTCCCGACTATGGCGATATCCACGCGCCCGCTTCCGTTTCTGCTGGTCTGGGAGTTCCAAAGGCCTCGCTCGGGAATGTGCTGGCTGCGACCTTCAACGACTTGGCCTCGGTAGAACGGCGGTTCCGAGGGAATCCCGGTGAGATCGCTGGCGTGATTCTCGAACCGATCATGATGAACGTCGGCCTCTGCCTGCCGCGGCCCGGGTTTCTGCAGAGCCTGCGCGACCTGTGCTCGAAAAATGGCGCGCTGCTTATTTTCGACGAAGTCAAGACCGGCGCCAAACTCTGCTGGGGAGGCGCCAGCGAATATTTCGGGGTCACGCCTGACATGATTTGCCTGGGCAAGTCGATTGGCGGCGGACTTCCGCTCTCCGCTTTCGGCGCGCACAAGTCTGTCATGGATCTGATCTCGCAGCGCAAGGTGTTTCATGGCGGAACGTTCAACACCAATCCTGTGTCGATGGCGGCGGGCCTTGCTATGTTCCGCGAAGTTCTTACCCGCGAGAATTATGCTCATGTGGAAAGGCTCAGCACAAAGCTGGCTGAAGGCTATCGCAAGACCATCGCGAGGGTCGGTCTGGAAGCATATATCGGGCTGGCTGGAGCGAACGGCGTGCTGATGTTGTATCCCAGGGAAATTGTGAACTACCGGGACTGGACCACGATCGACGTCGATCTGTGGCGCCATTACTGGTTCGGCATGGTCAACCGCGGCGTGATGCCCCAGCCCTACTGGTGGGACGAGCAATGGACGATCTCGGTGCAGCACACCGATGCCGACATCGACCAGCATTTGGCGGCGTTCGACGACATCGCGGATTCGCTCGCCCAGGCGCAGCAGGAACGCGCCGTTCGCGTGCCGGTTCTGCATGGAGCAACCTAAGTCTTATGGAGTAGTATTTTCATACCGCGAAAGGCATCACGCCCATGACCACTCTAGCTGCCCCTCCTGCGATCAAGCTGACCCACTACATCAACGGCCGCTGGAGCGACGCGCACTCCTCGGAATGGCGTGACGTGGTGAATCCCGCGACGGGGGGAATCCTGGCCAGCGTTCCGCTGGCTGACGCCACCGACGTCAATGCCGCGGTCGAAGCGGCGGCCGCGGCTTTTCCCGAATGGCGCCGCACGCCTGCTGAAGACCGCATCCAGCCCTTGTTCAAGCTGAAGATGCTGCTCGAAGAGCATCTCGATGAAATCGCGCGCATCATCACCATGGAAAACGGCAAAACGCTTACCGAAGCGAAAGCCGAGATGCGGCGCGCCATTGAAAACGTCGAAGTGGCGTGCGGCATTCCCATGATGATGCAGGGCTACAACCTGGAAGACGTAGCCCGCGGCATTGATGAAATGATGATCCGGCAGCCGCTGGGCGTGGTCGCTGCCATCGTGCCCTTCAATTTTCCGGGCATGATTGCTTTTTGGTACCTGCCGTATGCGATTGCCACGGGCAATACGTTTGTGCTGAAGCCGAGCGAGCGCGTGCCGCTGACCCTGCGCTATATCTATGAATTAATCGAGAAGATTGGTCTGCCCAAAGGCATCGTCAACCTGGTGAATGGCGGGAAGGCCGCGGTGGATGCGCTGATTTCGCATCCCAAGGTGCGTGCCATCAGCTTCGTCGGATCGACTCCCGTGGCGCGTTATATCTACTCGCGTTCGGCGGAGCAGGGCAAACGCTGCCAGTGCCAGGGCGGAGCGAAGAATCATGTTATCGTTTTGCCCGACGCGGACATGCCCATGACGACGCAAATCATCAGTGACAGCGCGTTCGGTTGCGCCGGCCAGCGTTGCCTGGCGGTCTCCGTCGCGGTGACGGTGGGCGAGGCACAGAAGACATTCCGCGATGCGATTGCCGATGCTGCGTCGAAGCTGAATGTGGGTTACGGTCTGGAAGACGGAGTGCAGATGGGTCCCGTGATTACGCCGCAGAGCAAAGAGCGTGTGGAACATCTGATTAGCGTGGGCGAGAAGCAAGGGGCCAAGGTTCTGCTCGACGGGCGCAACGCGAAGGTTGCGGGACACGAATCGGGCAACTTTGTGAAGCCGACCATCCTCGACGACGTGCCTGCGGCCAGCGAGATTAGCGACACGGAAATCTTTGGTCCGGTGCTAAGCCTGGTCCATGCGAAAGACATGGACGATGCGCTCGCGTTTCTTGAAAGGAGCGCCTACGGAAATCAGGCGTCGCTGTTCACATCGAGTGGGGCGGCGGCGCGCCGGTTTCGCTATGAAGCGCCCGCAGGTAACATCGGCATCAACATTGGAGTGGCCGCGCCCATGGCCTACTTTCCTTTCAGCGGATGGAAGAACAGTTTCTTCGGCGATCTCCACGGCCAGGGCAGGGACATGATTGAGTTCTATACGGATAAGAAGGTTGTGGTGGAGCGCTGGGCCAAGGAACACAGCCGGAAGTTCTGAAGAATTGGGTAATTGGGGAATTTTGTAATTGAGTAATTGAAGACCCGAAAGCGGCTTGTGCGCGGGTTGCTGATTTTTCAATTTCCCAATTACTTAATTTCCCAATTACTCAATATTTTGCGATGCTCTCGACTTGAAAGATGAGGATTCCATGACGACGATTCTCACCACCCCCGCCATGTCTGGCCAGGAAATTGTTGATCTCACCAAGAAACACACCTTGTTTGAGTGGTCCGCGCAGTCGAAGGTCGATCCTATTCCTGTGGCGCGGGCTAACGGCATTTACTTTTGGACGCCGGAAGGAAAGCGCTTCATCGATTTCAACAGTCAATTGATGTCGGTCAATATAGGACACGGCGACGAGCGCGTGATTCGTGCCATCAGTGAACAGGCGGCTACGCTGTGCTATGCCAATCCGTTCATGGCGACCGAACCGCGGGCGCGCCTGGGAGCGAAGCTCGCCGAGATCACGCCCGGCGACATCGATACGTTTTTCTTCACCAACGGCGGCGCTGAGGCCAACGAGAACGCGATCAAGCTGGCGCGCTTTTTCACCGGACGCCACAAGATCATGGCACGCTATCGGTCTTATCACGGGGCGACTGCGGGCAGCATGACGCTTACGGGCGATCCGCGCCGTTGGGCGAATGAGCCGGGCATTCCCGGCGTGGTGCGCGTGCTCGACCCGTATCACGGCATCGAGCGCGGATGGGAGCCGGCCGATTCGTCGCTGGCCATGATTGAAGAAACCATACAGCTTGAAGGGCCGCAAACGATTGCCGCGTTCATTCTGGAGTCGGTTGTGGGAACGAACGGCATCCTGATTCCGCCTGACGGCTACATGCAGGGTGTGCGCAAGCTGTGCGACAAGTACGGCATTCTCATGATCGCCGACGAGGTCATGGCCGGATTTGGACGCACCGGCGAGTGGTTCGCGATTGATCACTGGAAGGTTGTGCCTGACCTCATCTGCATGGCCAAGGGGTTGACCGCGAGCTATCTGCCGCTGGGCGCAGTTGGCATGCGGCACCACATCGCGCAGCATTTTCAGGACAAGGTGTTCTTTGGCGGCTTGACTTACAACTCGCATCCCATGGGATGCGCGGCGGCGCTGGCCACGATTCGGGTGTATGAAGAAGACAAGCTGATCGACAATGCGCGCAAGATGGGCGCGGTGATGAAAGAGCTTGGGGCTGAGATGCAGGCGAAGCATCCGTCGGTGGGCGCGGTGCGGTCGATTGGACTGTTCGGCATCTTTGAACTGGTGCGCAATCAAAAGGTGCGGCAGCCCATGGCTCCGTTCAACGGCACGTCGGATGAGATGGGCGCGCTCGGCAAGTTCTTCCGCGAGCAGGGACTCTACACGCTGGTGCGCTGGAACACGTTCTTTACTAATCCTCCGCTGTGTATTAATGAGGAGCAGTTGCGCGAGGCGTTTGCGATCATTGACAAGGGGTTGGAGATCACGGATCGGGCGGTGGTCTAGCCCTGAGTCCCGAGTCCTAAGTCCCGAGGAGACCTAAATCCCGAGTCCTCGGGCAGGGCCCCCGCTCCACATGGCTTGCTCCATGCGGGCTTGCGTGGATGGGCGTTCTAGAGGACAATTTCAGGTCTGGGACGACGAGGGGCAGTTCATGACCGGCAAGAGGTCGGAGGCTACGATGAAGAGACACGCGTTCATAGCGATCAGTCTGGTGTTGGTGCTGGCGGTGGCAGGATTCGCGCAGACCAATACCTCGGCGAGCGGCGGGCAGAATCCTGCGCAGGGAGCGGCGGCCCAAGCCGGCCGTGAGCCCCTGGAAGCGCCGCGCGCAACCAACTTCTGGGATGGGGACGATCCCAACCTGGTGAATCTGGTGACGCATCCGTTTGCCAACAAGAAGTACGTGCAGCGGCTGGTAGCGCCGATCCGCGACCGGATCAACGAACTGGATGAGATCACGTCGGAAAACGGCAGCCGCATCAAAGATGTGGATGCGCGCGCCCAGCAAGGCATACTGAGAGCCTCAGAGAAGAGCAGCCTGGCGGATCAGCATTCCACCGATGCGACCAACAAGGCGCAACTAGCGCAGACGGCGGCCACGCAGGCTTCGAATCGCGTATCGGCGGATGAGAAGCTGGTGGGAAACCTGGATCAATACCAAGGTACGGCCGAGACGGAGATTCGCTTTCGTCCCGGGCAGACCGAGTTGAGCAAGGATGCCAAGGATGCGCTCGACAATATGGCTGCGCCGCTGAAGGGGAAGAGAAGCTACATCATTGAAGTGCGCGGATTCTCTGCGGGGCGCGGGCAGATGGCGATTGCGAGTTCGGAAAAGATGGCCGACTCGGTGGTGCGCTACCTGGTCTTGACCCACGGCATTCCGGTCTATCGTATTTATGTGCTCAGCATGGGCGATGTTCCTGCGAACGGCGAAGCCACTCCACCGAAGCGGGTGATCGGGGGACGGGTCGAGGTTAGTGTGCTGAAGAACGATATGGTGAGCTCACGGCAGTAAGAGACATTCAACTCGGAACCAGGGCGAGAAAAAGCCTCGCCCTTTTCTTTTGGGATTCCTCTTCCTGGCGATGACAAGTGTTCCATTTCGGGAATTCATTCAGCACTGGACCATTTCTTGAAAAAAACATGCTATATTTGCGCCGCATCAAAAGACTGAGTAGTTCATGATGTGAATCGAATTGGCTCGCTGTCTGTCCCTCACAAAACAGGGAGCCCGGCTACGCGTCACGGCCAGCGTCTTCGCCGACTGAAACTGCCTTGGCGAGGGTGAAGGTTAATTAGAGAAGCTTATTGCAGTGAGGTTGGCTATGAGTTTTGCCGATCTACGTGGAGCTATCGGAGCCTTCGAAGGCTGGCTCCGCACTGAACCCCGACGGTATGCGTTTGCCATCCTGAGCATCGCGCTCGCTACTGGTCTTCGTTACGTTCTTGGACTCTATATAGGGTACCAGGCTCCGTTTGTTCTCTATACTCCCACGATCATTGTAATCGCGCTTCTGGCTGGGTTCTGGCCGGGATTTGTGGCCACTCTGATTGGCGGGATCGCGGGCGGGTATTTGTTCATGGAGCCTCGGAACAGCTTTGCGGTAAGGAATCCCGAGGACATTATCGCGCCGCTGATCTACACCTTGTTTGGAATTGCGACGTGCGCGTTCGTCGAACTGTTCCGCCGCCACACCAAGCGACTGGAGGAATTCGAGCGCGTGATTGAGGGTTTGGACGAGAGGATTGCGGTGGTGGACCGAAACTACCGCTACGTGATTGCCAACCCTGCCTTCCTTGACGCTCGAGGCGCAAAAAAGGAGGACGTGATCGGGCGGCGGGTACAAGACGTGGTGAATGTGGAAGCGCTGGAATTCGTGAAAGAAAAGCTGGACGAATGCTTTGCCGGCAAAATCGTTACTTACTCGTTACGCTACCAGTATCCCGTCCGCGGCGAGCGCGATCTGGTGATCACCTACTACCCGCTGCAAGGGCGGAACGGCGTGGACCGGGCGGTTTCCGTGGTGCAGGACGTGACCGAGCAGAAGAGAGCGGATGCGGCTCTGCGGGAAAGCGAACGGAGATTACGGCTGGCGCAAGAAGTGGCGCAGATCGGCACCTTCGACCGCGATTTGATTGCCGGGGAAAGCCGCTGGACTCCGCAGATGGAAACCATTTACGGGCTGCCGCCGGGCGGGTTCCCGCGCACCATTCCAGAGTTCATCGAACTGCTGCATCCCGACGATCGGCAAAAAATGTCCGCACTGGTGGAACAATCGATGCGAACGGGCGAGGCGGATGGCGAGTGGCGGGTGGTTTGGCCAAATGGCCAGACGCACTGGATCGCCGGGCGTTGGCGGGTCTTTAAGGACGAGAAGGGAACGCCGGTTCGCGTGATCGGCATGGATCACGACATTACAAGGCCTAAACAGGCCGAAGAGGCGGCGCGGGAGAGCGAAGAAATGTTGCGGATCGCGCAACAAGCTGGGCGCATTGGAACCTTCGACGCCAATCGTGTGACCGGCAAGGTGCGATGGAGTCCAGAGATGTATGCGTTGTACGGGCTGGACGCGGGCGACTTTGATGGCACCAACGACGGTTTTCTGAGGATGATTCACCCCGACGATCTGGACCGAGTAAAAGAGCTGATAGCGCAGGGGGATGAGACGGGAGAAGCGGAAGGGGAATGGCGGGTGATGCGTCGCGACGGCACCGCGTGCTGGATCGCGAGCCGGTGGAAGGTTTACGAGAACGAACGCGGTGAACCGGTGCGGGCGATTGGCATCGACATGGATATTACCCTGCGCAAGCAGGCGGAAGAAACGTTGCGCCAGCGAGAAGAAGACTATCGCCGGTTTGTGGCGCAGAGTTCGGAGGGAATCTTCCGTCAGGATCTGGATGCGCCCATTCCCATCGATCTCCCCGAGGATGAGTTGGCGCAGCGAATCCTGCATGACTCCTACATGGCCGAGTGTAACGATGCCATGGTCCGAATGTACGGGCTGAACTCGGTGCAGGACTTTCTGGGGAAACGCCTGACAGAATTCTTAGACCCGAACAACGCCATCAACCTGGAGTTGGTCAGGGAATACGTTCGTTCCGGTTTCCGGGTGGTGGAGCGGGAGTCGCGCGAAACCGATCTGCACGGCAATCCCAAAGTGTTCCGCAACAGCATGATCGGAATCGTGGAAAACGGGAAGATGGTGCGAACGTGGGGCATCCAGCGCGATGTAACGGAATGGGTGAAGCTGGGCGAGGAGCGCAGAAAAGCGGAAGAAGATTTGCGCGCAAGCGAGACCCATTTCCGCCTACTGGTGGACCAGGCTTCGGACGGGATTTTCCTGGCTGACGCGCAAGGCCGCTACCTTGACGCGAATGCGGCGGGAGCCGAAATGCTGGGCTACACGAGGGAGGAGATACTGCAGAAGTCGATCGCCGATATGGTCGCGACCGAAGAGATCCCCCGGATCGCCCCGGAAGTGGCACGTTATGCCGCGGGCGCGATCGTGCGCAGCGAATGGAAGTTCCGTCGAAAGGACGGCTCGACCTTCGTGGGAGAGGTCAACGGACGACAGCTTCCAAATGGGAATTTGCAAGGCATCCTGCGCGATATGACGGAGCGCAAACGGGCGGAAGAGATTTTGCGGCAGAATGAAGAGCGCTTCCGCGTGGCGCTCAAGGATTCGCCCATCACAGTTTTCAATCACGACCGCAAGCTGCGCTACACCTGGATCTACAATCCGTGCTTCCTCAAGGCGGAAGAAGCGATCGGCAGGACCGATGACGAAATCCTGGGGCGGGAGGAAGCCCGGCATCTGAATGAACTCAAACGCCGCGTTCTGGAAAGTGGCGTGGCGCTGCGCACCGACATCGTGCTCTCGCTGGGCGGAAAGAGCCGCGCTTATGATGTGGCGCTCGAACCTTTACTCGATGCGCACGGCAACATCATCGGGATCACGGGCGCTTACATGGACGTAGCGCGCCTCTGGGCGCTGGCCGACAGCTTGCGGGACGCCAAAGACCGGTTGGCGCAGGAAAAGTCCTATCTGGAAAGCGAAATCCAGGCGGAGCTTGGGTTCGAACAGATTGTGGGACAGAGCGCGCCACTGCGCGAGGTGCTGAAGAAGGCGCGAATTGTGGCGCCCACCGATTCCACTGTGCTGCTGCTGGGAGAAACGGGCACCGGAAAAGAACTGGTTGCCCGCTCCGTGCATGCGCTCAGCGGGCGTTGTGACAAGACCTTCGTGAAACTCAATTGCGCCGCGGTTCCGGCAGGCTTGCTGGAAAGCGAATTGTTCGGTCACGAAAAGGGCGCATTCACCAGCGCGGTCAGCCAGAAAATCGGGCGCATCGAACTGGCGGACAAAGGCACGCTCTTCCTGGATGAGATCGGCGAACTGCCTTTGGAATTGCAGCCAAAACTGCTGCGCGTGTTGCAGGACCGCGAGTTTGAACGGCTGGGTGGAGTGCGCACCTTGAGGGTGGATGTGCGCATCATCGCGGCCACGAATCGCGATTTGCGCCAGGATATTGTCGATCGAGTGTTTCGCGAAGATCTCTATTACCGGCTGAACGTATTTCCCATCGAGATGCCGCCTCTGCGCGAACGGAGCGACGATATTCCCATGCTGGTGCACTATTTCGTGGAGAAGTGTTCCGCGCGCATGGGCAAGCCCATCGATACGATTCCGGAAGAGACCATAGACCGGTTGCGGAAATGGACTTGGCCGGGAAACGTCCGCGAACTCGAAAATATGATCGAGCGCATGGTGATCCTGACCAAAGGAAGGGTGCTGGCGCCGCCCCCGGTGGAGTTGGAGTCTCCGCAAGTCAGCATCGGAGAAGATCTGGAAGAGATGGAGCGGAATCACATTATCCGCGCCTTGCATGAGACGAACGGTATTTTGTCGGGAGCCGAAGGAGCTGCAGTCCGTCTGGGACTGAAGCGTACGACGTTGCAATCGATGTTAAAGCGTTTCGGAATTGATCCCCAGGATTTCCGCCGCGCGACGGGAACCATCGGCAAACCGTAGCGACGGCAGACGAATGCTGTTCATACTGCGCGTGTTCGCCCTGGTTTCCTACTTCACCAGCCGATTGTATTTCTTCAGGACTTCCCGCAGGCGGTCGTGAGGGAGCGCGACGACTGTGTATCCGTTGATCCCGGTCATGGTTTCGGCGGCAATCATCGAGTTGATGACGGCCTCTTCTGTGGCCTGCACGGTGGCAAGAAAAATCGGATCGAGGGAATCGTTGGGCAGCATGGCGATCTGGTGAAGGCCCTTGCTGCCGACGGCGCCAGGATTCGCGGTGGAGAAGGCGATGAAGATGTCGCCGGAGCCGTCGCCAGAATAACTGCCGTCGCGGCCCAGGCCGAGCGACACTTTTTTTGCGATTCGTTTGAGTTGGGTGGGGATGAGTGGAGCGTCGGTGGCGACGACGACAATGATAGATCCAATGTCTTTCGAGCGCGCCGACTCTACGGGAATCTCGCGGCCGACGTTGATGCCGGCGATGCGCAACTCCTCGCGCGATCCGTAGTTGCACTGGACCAGCACGCCGACGGTGTAAGCTCCATCGGCGGCGTCAAGTACGCGCGAACTGGTGCCGATGCCTCCCTTGAAGTCGTTGCAGATCATTCCTGTGCCTCCGCCCACGTTGCCTTCTTCTACGGGTCCGGAGTGCGCGCTATCGAGGGCATGCCATGCGTCTTCGGGCTTGACGTGGAATCCATTGATGTCGTTGAGATCGCCGTCCCAGGTTTCGGCGACGACCGGCAGCGACCACCAGTAGCCTTCCATGTCGGGCGTGCCCTGCTTGACCTTCCAGGCGATGACCGCATCGCGCACTACTCCTACGCTGTGGGTGTTGGTAATCATGATGGGGCCGTTCAGAAATCCGGAGTCGTCAACCCAGGTGGTTCCGGTCATCTCACCGTTGCCGTTGAGCGTGAACCAGGCGGCGAAAACGGCGTCGTTGGAATTCTTGCCGCGGGGGTGAATGGCGGTGACTCCGGTGCGAACGGGCCCCTTACCAACTTCCAGTTTGCCTTCGCCCCGGATCAGGGTGGTGTGGCCGACTTCCACTCCGCGCACGTCGGTGATGGCGTTATTCGGTCCGGGAGTGCCGTCGAAAGGGACGCCGAGATCGCGGGCGCGCACCTTGGTTTGGGCGGCAACGTGGGCCATGGAAATAACGAAAGTGAGAAGCAGCGCGCGCAACGGCAAGCTCGACATGGGGGCCTCCAGAAAAGAGAGCAGTATAAAGGACCGGATGCTGACGAATGAATCTTCGGCTCCTTCGCGGTGATCGGACCGCGTCTCGCGCAGGCGAGTCCATTCGGCTGCGCTGAGTCGCGATTTGTCAGGGGCGGCGGTTGTACAATCCCACTAAGAACAATTCTTGCTGGGGGAACCAGATGGAAAGTTGGAAAAAAGCTGCGGTGCTGGCGTCGGTTGGGGCTGGAGCAATCTTGTTTATGAAGAAGAAATATCCGGCGGGCGTGCTGGCAACTGGGGTTGGCCTGGTGGTGCTGGCGTCGGAGTATCCGGAGAAATTCGAAAAGGTGCGGCGGTCGCTACCGGAGTACTTCGAACGCGGCCAACAGATCATGGAGATGGCGGCGCGAGCCGGGAAGCGGATGACCGAGGCCGCCGGGCGCGGTGCGGCGGATGCCTGGGAGGGAATTGGGGGATGAGTTGGGCGTCGGGTTTCAGGCGTCGGACCTTGTAGGTTGCTGAAAAACTCTCTACGCGGCTGACGGCGCTGCTTGGCCGCTCGGCTTCGCCTTCGCGGGACGGCCGAGGCGGCCGTCGCCACATGGCTTTGTCCAAGGCCCGAAGCCCAAGGCCCGAAGCCCAAGGCCCGAAGCCCAGCTTCTCACTCGATGCCTAGTTGTTTTCTTGCTTCCGGGCTTAGCCGCTCGGGCGTCCAGGGTGGCGTCCACACGATGTTGACGGCGGCGTTGCGGATTCCGGACATCTGCTCGAGACGCGATTTTACCTGCATGCTGATGTTGACGTGCTCGGGGCAGCCCTGCGCGGTGAGAGTCATGTCGACGGTCACGTCCTGCTTGTCGTCTGGCGCGGGCGCGAAATTGATCGTGTAAATCAGCCCGAGGTCAACGATGTTGACCGGAATTTCCGGATCGTAGCAACTCTTCAGAGCGCTCAAGACGTCTTGTTCCGTTAGCGGCATTTAATGTGTCCTGCTTTCAGTGTACAACCACAGGATCGGGCTTTACTTGCCTGATAAACTTTCCTTCCAATATGACTTCAGAAATGCGGCAGAAAATTCAGTTGGCCTTGTTGATCGCGCTGCTTGTGGCGACCGCGCGGACTGGCTACATTTTTTATCAGCGCCACGAAGAGCGGCTCGCCGAACAGCGTCAAAAGCTGGCACGGGAAGCCGGGTACTCGAACGCCGATTATTACGTCACTCCCAGGAAGCTCTATCCCTACGATCTCAAGAGCGCAAAGCAACTGACGCAACAGCCGGCCTGGGTGAGGGAAGGCTATCACTATGCTTACTATTCCTATGAAGCTGCCGGCAAGCGGGTAGACTTCGGGCACGACGTGGGAGTGCTCGGTCCGATCGAAAAGCTCAGCATCACCGACGTGGTTACGGCGATGGCTCCCGGTGCGAAGGACCGGCAAGTGATGGCGGTGTTTGTAAAAGATGGGAGGAGTTATGCGATGGCCATCGGAGTGGAATCCGAGGGCACGTACAGAATCTATTCTGACGAAATTTTCTACTTTCAGGACCCGCACGAACTGTACAAGCATTGGCCGGCCGACGTGTGGCAGGCGGTGGATCAGCATCAGGTGAAAGCGAGGATGACGGAATTGGAGGCGGTGTTCGCCGTAGGCATGGGCGTACCCGACGCGGGCGCTTCGTCATCTGAAAAGACGGTGCGGTATCCGAACGGGGGCAAGCCGTTGGTCGTGGTTTATCGCGACGGCAAGGCGGCCGAGATCGCGCCGGGACCGTAACGAGAGCGGTGCTTTTTCGGCAGTGCGGGTTGTGCTACCATCCGGGGCAAAGTTCGACGTGCTCGGAGAGGCGTTATGATGAATCCGCTCAGACCTTTAAGTACGGGAGAATTGTTGGACCGTACTTTCTCTATATACCGGAGCCACTTCGGGTTGTTCGTAGGAATCTTTGCCATTCCGCATCTGGTTGTCCTGGCCTACCAATGCCTTGGAATCGCACTTCGATCGCCGCTCCCGCAATTGAGCCAGCTCATGTTGACTTTCGTCTGGGCGTTGGGCGCGGCCCTGCTGGGTTTGGTGGCCTCGGCAGCGTCGCAGGCGGCGACCGTGGTCGCGGTATCGAACGTGTATCTGGATCGCCCGGCGAGTGTGTCGGATTCATTCTCGCGAGTGAAAGGCGAGATTCTGCCGGTGATCGGTCTCTCGTTGGTGATGGGAATCGCGGTGGGGTTCGCCAGCATTCTTTTGCTCGTTCCGGGAATTTTGTTGGCCTTGATGTGGGCAGTGGCGGTACCGGCAAAAGTTCTCGAAGACAAAGGTGTGTTTGACGCGATGTCGCGCAGTTCGGAGTTGACCCAGGGCAGCCGCGGACGCATTTTCGTAATCGGCCTGATGATTTTCGCGTTGGGCTTGGGTGTGGGCTCGCTGTTGCAGGCGCCGATTATGATTGTGGCCGGCGCCAGCATATTTAGCGGGAAAGCGCGTGCCCTGGGAGCCGGATGGCAGGTAGCATCGCAGGTGGGGACGTTCATCTCACAATGCCTGGTGGGCCCGATTGGCACTATCGCATTTTCGCTTGTGTACTACGACCAGCGCGTGCGCAAAGAAGCGTTTGACCTGCAACTGATGATGAGCACGCTGGATTCGCCCACGCTTGCCGGTTCGCCGCAGCAAATCGGAGCATGACCGGCGCATGATCGCTCGGCGCATCTGTACGTTGCTTCTGCCACGCTTTCTCTTGCTTGCCTTTGTTTTGATTGCCGCTGCCGCGTTCTGCCAGGTGGATTCTGGCGCGCCGCCACTGACGGCCTCCGAATACCGGGCGCAGCTTGACCGCCTGGCGACTGCGACCGATCAGCTCGACAGCTCTGGCAGCGCGGTCCCGGAAGAACTCCATCACCTGCCGCAAAGCTGGCGCGTGCAGGCTCGTGGCCAGGCCAGCCTTCAGAACGAAGCGCGGCAATTCGAGATTTCAACCGAAGGCCTGCAGCGCGATATCCGCCGCTACGAGCACGATCGGAGCGCGGACAATGCTCTTGCCATTCGCAGGCGGCTTGAGAGCCTGCGCCAGGGGATCGATGGATACCAGAAAACCCCTGCCGACGTTTCTGCCAGCCGATCCGCTCTGAATTCGATTCTGGCGCGCCCGGAATTTCGCGAAGTGCAAGCTGGGCCGACCTTGCTGGAACGGGTACGAGACTACATTCTCGAGCTTTTATTTAACCTGCTGCGGCGAATCTTCCACACGGTTTCGATTCCCATCATCAGCCGAACTATCGTTTACGCATTGATTGGGGCGGCGGTGCTGTTTCTGGCCTACGTGCTGTACCGCAGTTTCTGGCACGGTCAGCAAGTGGAAGAAATCGTACCCAAAGATTTTCCGGTTTCGGCCAAAGAGTGGGCGAAATGGTTGTCGGAAGCGCGAGCCGCCGCGGCCAAAAGCGAATGGCGGGATGCGATTCATCTGGCGTACTGGGCGGGAATTTCGTTTCTGGAACGGCAGGGATTCTGGAAGCCGGATCGGGCCCGCACGCCGCGAGAATATCTGCGACTGCTCTCCGGGCGGGGCGGCGCAGAAAACGAGCAGCGAGAAACTCTGACGGCGTTGACACGAATCTTCGAACTGGCGTGGTATGCGAAGCGGGACGCGGACGAATCCGCTTTCTCGCAAACCCTGGCGCAATTGGAGAAGCTGGGATGCCGCTAGGCTTGGGTCAGGTGAAGATCGATCCGCGCGACCGCAAGCTGATTCTGATTGCAGCGGGCGTGTTTGTGCTGTTGATTGTGGGCGCCGTGATTTTTGGCCACGATGCGGGAGAGCAATCCGAAATTCCAAGTACCTATTCTAGTTCGTCGGGCGGCGCGAAAGCGGCTTACCTGCTGCTGTTGCACGAAGGATATAAGGTGCAGCGCTGGGAGCGCACATTGGATAAACTTCCCCAGGCCACGGGGCAAATTCTGATTCTGGCTGAGCCATTCACCGCGCCAAACCGCGAGGAGCGGGAACGGCTGCAGGCATTCGTTTCCGAAGGCGGGCGGGTGATCGCCACGGGAAGATTTGCAGGAACATTTCTTCCCGAGAATGATTCCGAGCCCGAGCCATTTAGCGTGCGAAAGAAAGTGGTGGGGGTGTCGCCGTCGGAGATCACACGCGCTGCGCCGGAAATCGTGCTGGACGCGGACGCCCGCTGGCAATCCTATGCGGCGGCGTATCCGCTCTACGGAGATGAAGACCAAATTCTGGTGGTGAAATATCCGTACGGAAAAGGTGAGGTATTGTGGTGGGCCTCGGCGACCCCGCTGACGAACTCTGGGCTGAAAGAAGCCAGCAACCTGGAGTTCCTGCTGGCCTGCCTCGGCGATCGCAACCACGAGATTTTGTGGGACGAGTATATTCACGGCTATCGCGAGACGCTGGCAGCTTCGATTGCAGATTCGCCGGTGAAGTGGCTGGTGTTGCAGTTGAGCTTGCTGGCATTGGCAGTACTGGCCACTTTTTCGCGCCGCAGCGGGCCTGTTTGCAAGCCGGTTACTGATGTTCGCCTGTCGCCGATGGAGTTCGTGGAAACTCTGGGCGGATTGTACGAGCGCGCGGGAACGGCCTCGGTCGCGGTCGACATCTGTTATCAGCGCTTTCGTTATTGGCTGACGCGGCGGCTGGGCGTGGCGAGTAATATTTCGATTGGCGATCTGCTCGCGGCGGTGCGGGATCGCTGGAGGTTGGGCGACGACCGTTTTGCGGAGGTTCTGAAACGGTGCGAGTCGGCCAAGAACGATCCTTATTTGCACGGGCCCGAGGCGCTGCACCTGGTGCAGGAACTCGATGACTACGCGTCGCGGTTGCGGCTGTATCAAGGCAGCGGAAGGAGAGTGGAATGAAGGCGGTTACCGAACTGGCGCAACACATCCAGGGCGAATTGAGCAAGGTGGTAGTCGGGCAGGACGAGCTGCGCAATCAGTGCGTGGTGGCGTTGCTTTGCCGCGGGCACGTTTTGCTCGAAGGCGTGCCGGGCATCGCGAAGACGCTGACGGTGAAAGCCCTGTCGCGCCTGCTGCGCCTGGGGTTTCAGCGCGTGCAATGCACCTCCGACCTGATGCCCGCCGACATTATCGGCACCAACGTCTTGAACATGGCCACCAGCACGTTTCAACTGCATCAAGGGCCGGTGTTCACCGATCTGCTGCTGGTGGATGAAGTGAACCGCATGCCTCCGCGAACGCAGGCAGCGTTGCTGGAATGCATGGAAGAACATCAGGTCACGATTGACGGCACGGGATATCCGCTGTCTTCGTTTTTTACGGTGTTTGCTACGCAGAATCCGATCGAGTTTGAAGGAACGTATCCTCTGCCGGAGGCGCAACTGGACCGGTTTTTGCTGAAGTTGCGCGTGCCGTACCCGGCGCAGAAAGATGAAGTGCAGTTGCTGGCGAATGTGCAGAACGGATTCGAGCCTCGCGAGTTGGACAAAATGAATTTGGCGCCGATTGCCGAGGGATCGCTGGCACAGGCTCAGCAGGAAGTGAAGTCGATTACGGTGCAGGAAGCGCTGTTTGGCTACATTGTGCAGATCGTGCGGCGGACACGCGATTGGCCTGCTCTATCGCTGGGTGCGAGCCCGCGCGCGGCCGTGAGCCTGATGGCCGTGGCGAAAGCGTTTGCCGCTTTGGATGGACGCGACTATGTGATTCCCGACGATGTAAAAGCGGCAACGCGGCCGGTGCTGCGCCATCGCATAATTCTGCGTCCCGAGGCTGATCTGGAAGGGATCACTCCGGATCAGGTACTCGAGGATGTGGTGCGGGCGGTGGAAGTTCCGAAATAGTCTCGGGAAATGAAATCTTGAAGTGATGTCTGGGGGCGAGACGGCAAATTGAACGATCCAGACTTGAATAACCCAAGCGTGAGCAACGCCGGCGTGAAAGACCCGGCCAGGCTCATTCCGGCGGACATTGAAGCTGCGGCGCAAACTCACAAACGTTTCGGCGTGGCGTTTGGCGACCGCTTCTTCATGCTCCTGTCAGTGGGATTAGTGTGGCTTGGGCCCGCGTTCTTCGATTCGCGTTTTGTGTATGCCATGCTGGCCTGGGACGCGATGGTGTTCTTGCTGTGGCTAGCCGATCTGACGCAGTTGCCCAGGCCAGAACAACTTGTAGTGAGGCGCTCGTGGCGGTCGGCGGCCGCGTTGTCATCGGCTTCCGAGGTGAGTGTGACTGTGGCGAACTCGTCGCGCACAACCATTTCCGCGCACGTCGTTGACACCGTCCCGCTTGCTCTGCGCACCGAACCGCCGACTCTTGCGCTTACCGCCCCCGCGAAGGACGAAGGAACCGCGAGTTATCGCATTCGTCCGATGCGGCGTGGAGACGCCACTCTTGGCGACTGTTATGTGCGCTATCAAAGCGGGTTGCGCGTGGCGGAGCGATGGGTGAAGGCTCCGCTGGAACAGAGGGTAAGAATTTATCCCAATCTGGAAGAGGCGAATCGGCATTCGATGTATCTGCTTCGCAGCCGGCAGATTGCGCTCGAAAAGCGGCATGCGCGCGTGCGCGGCATTGGGCGCGAGTTTGAGAGCCTGCGCGAATATCAGCTGGGCGACGAGTATCGCGACATTTGCTGGACCGCTGCAGCCCGGCGAGCCAAGCTGGTGACGCGCGTGTATCAGATCGAGCGCAGCCAGACGGTGTGGATGGTGATTGATTCTGGCCGGCTGATGCGCGCTCGCGTGGGCGGCTTCAGCAAACTCGATCAGGCGGTGAATGCGGCTCTCAGCCTGGCGCAGGTGGCGTTGTATTCGGGCGATCGCGTGGGATTGGTCGCGTATGGACGCAGCGTGCGGCAGCAACTTCCCGCCTCAAAAGGAAGCACGCATCTGCGGCAACTGATCGAGCGGCTTGCTATGGTTCAGGAAGAAACTTCGGAAGCGGATCACTTGCACATGGCAAGCCGGCTGTTAACGGATCAAAAGCGCCGCAGCCTGATTGTCTGGCTCACGGACTTGGCGGAGACGGCGATGACGCCGGAAGTGATCGAAGCGGCCTCGATGATGATGCCGCGGCATCTGGTGTTGTTCGTCGTGATCGGGCAGCCGGATTTGGGCGAACTGGCAGGGAAGACTCCGCAGAGCGAATCGGAGATGTATCAGGTGGCGGCGGCGCAGGAGATGGTTCATCGCCGGGAGTTGCTGTTGGCGCGCCTGCGCGAGCGTGGGGCGTTGGCGATGGAAGTGAGTTCGGGCGCGGTGTCGCCGTTGCTGGTGGATGCGTATCTTAGGATTAAAGAGAGAAATCAGATCTGAGTCACGGCGTAGTCGGCCGCGATCGTTCATCGCTCTCTTGTCATCCTGAGCCGCGCTCTTTGCGGCGAAGGATCCATGCAACCTGCCGGTAGAGTTGATGCTTTCGGCGAGTTGCATAGGTCCTTCGGAGCGCAAAGAGCGCGCTCCTCAGGATGACAAGTTGGCTCGGGATGATGAGGGTTTTGAATTACGAGCCATCCCGAACAGGTAGCTTCCCAACAGTACGAACAACGCCGCGGCGAGCGAGAACTTTAGCGAGACCGCGAGTCCGGTTGGGGAAACGAAGGCTTCGATCAATCCCGCGATGATGAGAATAGGAATCGTCCCGAGCAACAGTTGCACTGCTTCCACGCCGGCGCGGGCGAGTGAATCACGGCGTGGGAGAATTCCGGGGAAGAGCAAGCCCTGCGCAATGCGGAATCCGGCGCCACCCGCAATGAAGATGGCCGGCAATTCGAGTACGCCGTGCGGCGCGACGAAGCTCCATAGCTGGACGCTCATTCCGGCAAGATGGCAGGCCATGCCGATTACTCCGATCAGCAGGCCGTTGAAGGCCATCATATAAATTGTTCCCAGCCCGGCGGTGATGCCGAACGCGAACGTGGTGAATCCGACGGACATATTATTTGTCATGATGGCGCTGGAGGCCAGCGGCTTGATGCCGACAATGGAGTGCGTCCACATCTCGTGGCGGTCGATGGTTTCGACCATCTGCGGGCCGAGCAGCTTCACTTTGAAGTCCGGATTCTGATAGGTGAGAATCGCGCCCACAATGCCCGTGACGGCAAAAATTGCGGTCGCCAGCAGGCAGTGCGGCAAGTGGCGGCGGAAAGCGGCTGGGTAGGCTTCCAGAAAGAACGAAAACACCGCTCCCACTCTCGCTTTGCGCCCCGAATAGATGGTATTGTGGGCGCGCACCAGTAGTTGGTTGACATATCGCGCAAAATGCACGGAGCCGCGATCTTCGCGAATGGCCGCGAGGTCGGCTGCAGTTTGCCGGTACAGCAAGCTGAGTTCCTGCAGGTCAGAACGGGAGAGCGACTTTAAACCGTCCCGGTCGCTTTGTTGCAGCAGCGATTCGAGCTTGCTCCAATACGGTTTGCGTTTGTCCAGCCAGCGATTGGAAATCATCGTGGAATCGTTTGATCAACTCAAGATCGATACGCCGGAGCAGATCGCTCTGGAATTGCCCCTGGCGGGAATCGGCAGCCGCTTCCTGGCCATGGTGATTGATACTTTAATTCAGGGGGCATTGTATTTCCTAACGGCAATCATCTTCGTCATCGCCGTGCCTGTAGGATTTTCCGTGTTCACCGTTCTGCCGCGTCTGGTCGGGCCGGCCGTGGCCATCTTCATCGGCTTCTCCATTTATTGGGGATACTTCGCCATCTTCGAAAGCGTTTGGAAAGGGCAGACTCCGGGGAAGCGCTTTGCGGGAATCCGCGTGATCAAAGAGAGCGGACGGCCGATCAACGCCTTCGAGGCCATCGGACGCAATCTGATGCGGGCGGTCGATGGAATTCCCGGTATCTATGGCATCGGGCTGCTATGCATGATGCTGAACCGGCAAAGCCGGCGGCTGGGAGACTTTGTTGCGGGCACGGTGGTTGTCCACGAAAAGCCGACCGAAGAAGTGCGGCCGATGTGGAACACGGCGACAGCAACACCCACCGGCAGCGCTGCAACCGCCGGGGGAATGGGGCAGGTGACGGCCGATGAACTCGTTCTGATCGAAACTTATTTGAGCCGCCGCTTCGATCTTGATCCCAACGTGCGCATACGAACGGCCATTCAGATTGCGGATCGCATCAAAGCGAAGACCGGCCTGCAGCCGCAGGCGCATCAGCACGTCGACGACTTTCTGGAAGAAGCTGCCCGCAGGATTCGCGACAGCGGAAGATTTCGCTGAGTCCCGCGGAACTTTGATCTTCATATCGTTTGCCTGAAATCCCCGTCCCCCTCTATCTTGAAGTTGAGCGGAAAAGCTGAGCGGAGAAATCCACAAATGAACGTTCTCGTCTTGAATGCCGGAAGTTCCAGTCTGAAGTTCCAGGTGATTGCCACCGATCTCGAGCAGATTCGCGAGAACAGGGACGACCGGATATTGCGCGGGGAAGTGGAGGGAATCGGCGGAGAATCGATTCTGCATGTTCAGCATCGCGAGGAACCGGAGCGCACGTTCACGGCGCCGTTGCGCGACATGGGCAACACTTTGGACTACGTGATCCGATACGTTGCGTCGGACCGATCGGGGATCCCTGAGATTCGCAGCGCCGCCGACATACACGCCGTGGGACACCGGATTGTGCATGGGGGTGAGCTGTTCAAGGAATCCACGCTGATCGATGACCGCGTGCTGAAAGGGATTGAGGACTGCATCGATCTGGCGCCGCTGCACAATCCGAACAATGTGAAGGGAATTTTGGCGGCTCGCGAAATCTTCGGCAAAGAGGTGCCCCAGGTCGCGGTCTTCGACACGTCGTTTCATCACTCGATTCCCGATCGCGCGTATCTCTATGCGATTCCTTATCATCTTTACCAGCGGCATCGCATTCGGCGGTATGGATTTCACGGCACGTCGCACCGTTATGTGGCCTTTCGCTATCGCGCCCTGCGCGGACTTACGCGTGAACAGACCAACATCATCACGCTCCATCTGGGAAACGGCTGCTCTGCCGCGGCGATCAAGGCGGGAGAGTCGGTCGACACGTCGATGGGCATGACGCCGCTCGAAGGATTGGTGATGGGAACGCGGTCGGGCGATCTCGATCCGGCAATTGTCGGCATGATTGCGCGCAAGGAAGGGATGTCGGGCTCGGAGGTGGATACGCTGCTGAACACGCAGTCTGGCCTGCTGGGCATTTCAGGCCTCACCAACGACATGCGCGAGTTGCAGGCGGAATTGAAAGAGCACGACGACCGCCGAGTGTGGCTGGCGGTTGAGATCTTCTGTTATCGCGCCCGAAAATATATTGGCGCGTTCCTTGCCGCCATGGGCGGCGCCGATGCTGTGGTGTTTACCGGCGGCATTGGAGCAAATTCTCCAGATGTGCGCGCGAAAATCTGCGAAAGCATGGATTGGGCGGGACTCCAAATCGACGGCCTCAGGAATGAAGCCACGGTGGGGAGTGAAGGGCAGATCTCTGCGGAGAACTCGCGGTTGCTCGCCTACGCGATCCCGACCGACGAGGAATTGTTGATCGCTCGCGACACGGTTCGCGTCATTAAGGGAGTGCCCCACCCATCGTAGAAGCCGGCCGATGTCTCAGTACGATTTGTCATCCTGAGCGAAGCGAAGGACCTATGCAACTTGCTGGAGGCGTCGATGCTCCCGGCAAGTTGCATAGGTCCTTCGGCGGGCAAAGAGCGCCCGCCTCAGGATGACAAGCTGGTTGAAAGTAACTTAGTAGGGCCACGTCCAGTCCGTTGCTTCGGGTTTGTCGATGCCGTATTCGTGCGCGTAAGTGCGGCATTCGATCTGCTGATTCAAGAATCTTTCCTTGGCGTGGCCGCCAATCCGTTGCAACTTAGGCACGCGATCCACTACATCCATGGCCAGACTGAAACGGTCGACGTTGTTTTCGATGGCTAGTTCGAGCGGCGTGTTGATGCTGCCTTTCTCCTTATATCCACGCACATGAATATTGGAGTGATTGGTGCGGCGATAGGCGAGACGATGCACCAATTGCGGATAACCGTGAAAGTTGAACATCACGGGCTTGTCCACGGTGAACAGCGAATCGAAGTCGCGATCAGGCAACCCGTGCGGATGCTCGGATGTGGGTTGCAGCTTGAATAGATCGACGACGTTGACGAAGCGGAGTTTGAGATCGGGAAATTCTTTCCGCAATAAATCGGTCGCGGCCAGGGCTTCCTGCGTCGGGATGTCGCCGGCCGAAGCCATGACTACGTCCGGCTCGCCGCCCTCGTCATTGCTGGCCCAATCCCATATGCCGATGCCTTTGGTGCAATGGATGATGGCTGCCTCCATATCCAGAAACTGCAGGTGTTTCTGCTTGTCGCAGACGATTACGTTGACGTAATTCTGGCTGCGCAGGCAGTGGTCGGCGACCGACAGCAGGCAGTTGATGTCGGGCGGCAAATAGATGCGCGTCACCGATGCGCTCTTATTGACGACCACATCGAGAAATCCCGGATCCTGATGGGTGAAGCCGTTGTGATCCTGGCGCCAGACGGTCGAGGTGATCAGCAGATTGAGTGAAGCGATGGCTTGCCGCCAGGCAGTGTGGCTGCACATCTCCAGCCACTTGGCATGCTGGTTGAACATGGAGTCGATGACGTGCACGAACGATTCGTAGGTAGAAAGAAACCCGTGTCGTCCGGTCAGAAGGTAGCCTTCGAGCATTCCTTCCACGGTGTGTTCGCTAAGCATTTCCATGACGCGGCCATCCACCGCCAGGTTGCCGCCGTCATCGTCTTCGGGAAAACGTTCTTCGATCCAGAACTTTTTGGTCACAGTGTAGAGGGCGTCGAGCTTGTTGGAACTGGTTTCGTCAGGACCGAAGACGCGAAAATTGTTAGCGTTTGTTTTCATGACGTCGGCGAGGAACTGGCCCAGGGGCTTGGTGTTTTCCGACTGCGTGGTCGCCGGTTTCTCGAACTGGTGCGCGTATTCGCGGAAATCGGGAAGCCGAAGGTCCTTCTTTAACGTTCCCCCGTTGGCGTGCAGGTTGGCGCTCATACGGCGCTGGCCGGAGGGCGCAAGCTCACGGAATGTGGCAGCCAGTCCGCCGGCGGCCGCGAAGAACTGGTCGGGCTTTTCCGAGCGCATCCAGTTCTCCAGTGCCCGCAGTTGCTCCGGATCCTTTTTCACATTGGGCAACGGAACCTGGTGAGCCCGCCAGAACCCTTCCAGATAGTGGTCTTCCACGCGGCGCGGCGCGGTCCAGCCTTTGGGCGAGCGCAGCACGATCATGGGCCAGCGCGGACGAGTGGTCACCCCGTGCGCCCGGGCAGTTTTCTGATATTCGCGCATGTCGAGCACGCAGCGTTCGACCGTCGCCGCCATGGCCTGATGCATGCTGTCGATCTCAGAGCCCTCGACCAGATACGGAGTCCAGCCATAACCTTGAAAAAGACTTTCCAGCTCTTCGCGCGAGATGCGCGACAGCAGCGTGGGATTGTCGATTTTGTAGCCGTTGAGATGCAGAATGGGGAGCACCGCCCCGTCGCGAGCCGGATTCAGAAATTTATTAATGTGCCAGGAAGTAGCCAGCGGGGCGGTCTCCGATTCGCCGTCGCCCACCACGGCCGCCACAATCAACTCCGGATTGTCGAAGGCCGCCCCGCACGCATGCGAGAGAACGTAGCCCAATTCTCCGCCTTCGTGAATCGATCCCGGAGTCTCCGGCGTGCAGTGACTGCCGATTCCGCCGGGAAAGGAGAATTGCCGGAAAAACTCGCGCAGCCCTTCTTCGTCAAGACTCTTTTCCGGGTAGATTTCCGAATAAGTTCCTTCCAGATACGCAGGCCCCAGAACGCCCGGAGCGCCGTGTCCGGGTCCAGCGAGGAAAATCATGTCGAGATCGTATTTCTTGATGAGCCGGTTCAGATGAACATAAATAAACGACAGACCGGGGCTCGATCCCCAATGGCCCAGCAGACGATTCTTGATGTGTTCGGGCCGCAGCGGTTCGTTCAACAGAGGATTCTCGCGCAGATAAATCATGCCCAGACTGAGATAGTTGCAGGCCCGCCAATAGAGTTCTGTTTTGCGCAACTCATCGGCGCTGAGCGGCTTTCCGGCGACGGTAGATCGAGTGGGAGCGTAAGGTGTGAGGTCGTTGATTTCGGCTGATAGCGTGGTTCCAGCATCGCTCATGAGGATAGCTCCTTCAAATAGCCTATGCTGGAAACTTGCTTGCTGACAAATGCGATTGGGATAAGTGCATTCCAAATCGCCTGCTTCGCTTCGGAAGAAAGCGATCACGAGAGGGAAGGGTCCTCCCGTGGCGAGAAATGGCCTGTCGGCTGACGATCAGCTCTCGACGAACTCGGTGAAGTACTCGAACTCTTCGTCGTGAAGGTCCGGTTGAGTTTCGTCGAAGCTGTTGTCCGGTGCGATGACATGCAGCCAGCGCAGAAGGACCACCACCGCAAACGCCCACCACACGAACCAGGTGTGCGAGAAAAAGTTGGCCATGGGGATTAGCCTCCGTACCGACATTTGCAATATACCATAATGTCGATGGAAATAGTATACAAAACTTCTTTCTCTATACAAGTAATTTAGTAGAGATAGTTGACAACTGCTCCCGGCTGAATTACAGTTTGTTTACAAATTGAGAGGCCTTCCGGATGGGCGGCTCTCATTCAAGCCCTTCCCCCTGTATTCAAGACAAACGGAGATTCTATGCGCCCTATGATTTTTGTCGTGGACGACGATCCCGCCACCGCACGCCTGTTGTGCCATACCCTGGAAGCGGAGCAGTTTGCCGTGCGTACCTTCCCCTCTGCGTCGGCGGTGCTCAGTCAAGGGATCCGGCCGCAACTTTTTCTGCTGGACCGGTCTCTGCCCGATCAGGACGGTCTTTTGCTGTGTGGGGCGATCCGGCAATCTCCGCTGTGGGGCGACGTGCCCGTCATCTTCGTCACCGGAAAGACTTCCGAAAGCGATCTGATCGAAGGACTCAAAATGGCCGACGACTACATCTCGAAGCCGTTTAGTCCGGCCGAACTTGTGGCCCGAGTAGAAGCGGTACTGCGCCGCAGCCGGCACGCCGATCTGTCTTCACGGATGCAGGTGGGCGATCTGGAACTCGATGCCGAAACCATGCAGGTTCTAGTGAGAGGCCGCGAGGTAGGCGTCACGCTGCTGGAGTTTCGCCTGTTGGCGTTCCTGGCCGCGAATCTGGGCAAGACGTTTCGCCGGGAGCAGTTGTTGAACGCGGTGTGGGATGCACGATTCGTGACTCCTCGCACGGTGGACGTGCATGTGCGGCGTCTCCGCGAAAAAATTGAGAGCGATCCCGAAAAGCCGCGCTACGTGCTGACCGTGCGCGGCAAAGGCTACCGCTTTGCTCCACCCGCGAATGTAGCCGTTCCCATGCCCACTTACGCCGGCGTGCGTGGTCCCGCAGCGCTGGGGTTTGCTTCGCTGAGTACGGCGGTCTAGCGCTAGCGCGGTCCGTCATGTCAACCCAAGCCCGGACCCTGTCCTGGCTCTAAGCCTCCGTTGAACAGAAGGCTTCCACTCTGCGCTGATTTTTCTTCAATTGGCGAAAAATCCCCACCACACCAACTCCAAATCACCCTGTGGAAGATTGCATCTGGTTGGCTATAACTACGCGGAACCAGCCGGGGATGAGTCCTCCAGCGCGGCGCTAGAGTACCACCGTGTTCTTTAGATCGGCCGGAAGTGCCGATAGATTGAGCGTTGGCAAACTGATTTCCCATGCCGATTAAACTGCTCCCGGCTTCGGTGCATCCGATCGACCCGTCGCCGGCACCCGATGTGTCGACCAGCCTCGTGCCTCTGACTCAGAGAGCGATCAGCACGCGGGTCGGCCAGATTAGTCTTGTTCCCTCCGCCGACGTTTTCGCGTGGTCGTCTTCGACGCGCCGGGGCGAGGCGAATCACATCTACGGAACCCCCGTGGAGGACTCCCAGAGCGGTCAGACGGGCGATGAGACGGGACGCTCGGGCGGGGTATATGTCTCCGGATGGGCCGGGAGCCGTCCTGTCGAAAGTACGGCGGTTGCCCATTACCTTTTCTATGCGGGCAGCCCCGCTGCCATGAGCGGGCGGCTCATTGATGTGTATGCTTAGATGTGTGTGCGAAATCGTCTACCTTTCAAAAAGCGAATAGATAGCGAAAAGGCGATGACTTCGTTAGTAAAAAGACCGTCGTCGCTGACCCGTTAGGGCCTTCGCTTCCATACAATGCTCTGGTTCGAACGCGTTAGGACAGCATGGTGCGTTTGAATTACACCCGCGTTGATTTCCTGCAAGAGCTCCAGAAGATGATTGACGAGTACAACTCGGGTGCTGCGAACATCGAAACGTGGTTCGCAAAGTTGACTGCGTTCGCCCAGAAGCTATCCGAGGAAGAGAAACGTGGGATAGCAGAACAACTGAGCGAGGAGGAATTGACGATCTTCGACCCGTTGACCAAGCCCGAGATCAAGCTGACGCAGGCGGAAGAACGGGAAGTCAAGAGAGTCGCCAAGCGACTGCTGGAAACCTTGAAGGAAGAAAAGCTGGTTCTGGACTGGAAGAAACGCCAAAGCACAAGAGCGGCGGTTCGCTACACCATAGAAACGGTCCTCGACGAACTGCCAAGAACCTACACGCCAGACCTCTACCAGCAGAAGTGCGAGCGGGTCTACCAGCACGTGTTTGATTCGTATTTGGGCCAAGGCAGGGGCCTGTACGATGCTGCGAACTGAGTTCGAGGCAAGGCGTGGCTTTCAATGGAGGCATATCGAATGCCGAGGACGCTGATTGGCAAGGGGGATGCGGTTGTCGTTGGCCTTCCTACGGGTTTCGTACTAGAGGAAGTGCTCAAGAAAGCCGAAAACGTTCGGCTTGGAACTGCTTTTGCCCATCGTAGCGGCTGGAAACACTTTCGTCAGGGAATAAATGAGGGAACCGCATCGGTCTTTCTGCTGACCGGATTGGAGTGCTGCCAGACAGAACCGTCGTTATTGAAGGATTGGCTTCAACTCCAGTCTGAGCAACCCAAACGCATTGAAGCAAAATTGGCGTCACCAAAGACATTCTTTCACCCCAAGGTGTTACTTGTGACTTTTGCGGATCAGCAGCCTGATTTCGCAATTGTTGGTTCGGGTAACCTTTCGCAGGGCGGAATGGACGGCAATACAGAATGTTCTGTGTACGTGCAAGACAGTGGGTTAGTCGAGCAACTAACGTCGTGGTTTGATGCCGAGTTCTCAAGAGACGAGGCAGTTCGACTCACCAGTAGAGCTATAGAAGCCTACGAGCCCTCGTATAAACGAAATCGTGGTAGGCAGAAGAAATTGCTGGAAGAGCAGCGGTTGGTACATGAGAAAGTTCTCTCCGTTGTGCCTGCATGGAACTGGGAGAAGGCACTGAAGGCGGCAAAACAATACTTTTCAAGCTCGAAGTTTCGTAACAAAGATTATCCGTCACGCAAACGGGGTGCGGGCGACATTCTGAAGGCACTCAAATACCCTAATTTCACTTTCGACAAGCAAGGATTCGAGGAATTCTTCTCAATACGTGCTCTCGGCTGGTTGAACCCCATTAACCGAGACAAGATTTTCTGCAGTGCGGCTCGAATCAAGAACGGACTGAAGGCACTAGTATCGGGCGGCGAAGCAAATTTGCCATCTGTTCTCAATAAAGGTGGGAAATTTTATGTTTCCGGCTTCAGTCTGAATGCCGTGACCAAGTTTCTGGCAGCATATGACCCGAAGACTTGGCCCTTATTCAACAACCCAGTGCGCCGAGTTCTCGATGACTTTGGCTATGAGAAGCCCCGTGGATTCAAGGTAAGCGTCCGAAGAGAACCGTCTTGCTAAGTGTCCACGAATCGATTAAGTGGACACTTCGACAGGCGTGGATTTGAGGTTCCATGGCAGAAGTTCGTCGATGCGATTGATGGGATGATCGGCGAT